>Peterbilt_p2__coassemble_319_pt1 | contig 39831 bp, 33 predicted proteins | sample Peterbilt_p2__metabat2_high_PE_047 | metagenome-assembled genome bin Peterbilt_p2
GGAAGAAATGTTTACCAGAACATTAAGAACTCGATCCAGTTCTTGCTTTCCGGTAACTTTGGAGCGATCCTTGCGGTATTGTATGCGTCCATCGCAGGACTTCCGGTTCCGTTTGCACCGGTGCATCTGTTGTTTATCAACCTTCTGACAGACAGTCTTCCGGCTATTGCCCTTGGACTGGAGCCGCATTCGAAAAAGGTAATGGATGAAAAACCGAGACCGATGAATGAATCAATCCTGACAAAAGATTTCCTGACAAAGATCGGAACAGAAGGTCTTTGCATCGGAATCACGACAATGATCGGATTTATGATCGGTCTGACGGGAGAAGGCGGAAACGCAGTGCTTGCAAGCACAATGGCATTTGGAACATTGTGTACAGCAAGGCTGGTACACGGATTTAACTGTAAGTCTGATTATCCGGTAATCTTCTCAAAGAGATTCTGGAACAATATTTATCTGATCGGAGCATTCCTGCTTGGTCTGGTGTTGATCACTTGTGTAATGACGATTCCGGCACTGGATGAAGTTTTCAAAGTACAGACACTGACCTTTACACAGTTGCTGATCGTATATGGTCTGGCACTTGTAAATCTTCCGATCATTCAGCTGATGAAAAAAATCAAACTGATGTTCAGAAAAAATAAATAAACAGGCAATGAAAAAGTCCCATTGGAAAGTTTGATCCAATGGGACTTTTTTCTGCCCTTTTCAGGTGTGACGTTTGATCGTCTCTTTTAATACATATTTTTTATCACTGTAGCGGTCTACAATATAACGGTTTGCTTTTTTCTCCAGATCGTCGGAAAGTGGAGCGAGGGTTATTTCTTCACCGTATTTGCGCTTCAGCGCCCGCTCTAACAGATAGTCACAAACCTGCGGATTCTTCGGAAGAAGAGGTCCGTGCAGGTAGGTTGCGATTACATTCTTGTATACAACGCCTTCATAACCGGATTTTCCGGTATTTCCCAGTCCGAAAAATACTTTTCCAAATGGAGTGTGATCTCCGATATAAGTGCGGCCTCCATGGTTTTCAAATCCTACAACAGGAGTGTCAAACAGCGGACTGTTCAGGATAATGTTGCGGATGAGACGCTCCGGTTCCCATTCGGTCGTGATATCCAGAATGCCAAGACCTTCGATCATCTTTTTATCGGTCTTGTAATATTTGCCGAGCAGCTGATAGCCGCCGCAGACGGCAAGCACAACGCCGTTATCCTCTACATATTCTTTGAAATCCTTGCGAATCTCTTTTAGATATCCGCAGACGAGCTCTTGTTCTCTGTCAGAACCTCCGCCCAGAAGTACGATATCCAGTTTGGAAAAGTCAATGTTATCTCCGGAGAGTACGGGAATGACTTCTGCCTCGATTCCGCGCCAGTTGAGACGTTTTCGGAAACACTGGATATTTCCGCGGTCTCCGTACAGATTCAACAGGTCGGGGTATAAGTGTCCAATCGTCAGTTTCATGCCTGTTCTCCTTTCTGTTCCTTTGTATTTTGCGCCAGTTCTTTGAGCATTCGGTTTGTGCGGTAAAGCCCGGAGTAGTTGACAATGATGTAGAGATTTTTCGTTCCGTTTTCGGTCAGCTCTTCAACACGGGAGCGCATATCATCAGTTGAAGTACAGTCGATGTCCTCATATTTGAGACGAAGCCCCATATCATGCTTGCGGGTTCCGCACGTTGTGATGGTAGCTGCATTGCTGTCTGCAAGATACTGGAAATCGACATCCCAAAGCCAGGAAACATCTTCTCCGTCCTGGTAGGTATCATTGATCTGAATGATAATATCCTTTGGTTTTGGATCTTTTAAGACGAGAGAAATCTTCTGCTGGAATCCGATCGGGTTTTTGGACAGGTGAAGCTGTACTCTGGCACCGTTGATCATCAGGATTTCTTCCCGGTTGTTTCCATAGTCAAAAGACTCTGCCATCTCTTTAAAATGTGCCATCGGGGCATGCATAGTATGCAGTGCCGTATAGGCAGCAAGGGTGTTGTAAATATTGTAAGGTGTCCGTACCGTAGAATCCAGGTGCAGATCTCCCATATCGAAGGCGTAGAGTTCGTCTTTGAGCGTGATCTGTGTGGCTGTAAAATCAGGATCCGGGCGCTCCCATCCGCAGTTCGGGCAGTGATAAATTCCAAGCTGTCCATAATGGAAGAAATCATACTGCAGTTTCTTTCCGCATTTTCGGCAGAAAATACTTTCCCGGATCTCAGAGCGGGAGATGTCATCAAAAATCTGTTCGCTGATCCCGTATGTCACAAACGGATTGCCGCTTGTTTCCGCCAGGGAATAGGAAAGAATATCATCGCAGTTGATGATCAGTGTCGTATCAGGGACACTGGTGACGGCTGTTTTCAATTTGTCAAAGGTAATATCTACTTCACCGAACCGGTCCAGCTGATCTCTGGAAATATTTGTCAAAAGCGCACAGTCCGGTTTTAACTGAGGGAGAACTCCCACAGATGCGATCTCATCGACCTCAATGCAGGCATAATCCGCATTCAGCTGTCCGTGCTTGTCTGTGGCCAGAACAAATGCCGAAATAATCCCGTTGAGCATGTTGGCTCCGGTGCGGTTGATGATCACGGTTTTTCCCTCGGCCTTCAATGCTTTGTATAAAATGGCATTGGTCGTTGTTTTCCCGTTGGTTCCCATGGTAACGATCGTCTTCTCCCGGATCTGGGAAGCCATGACGCTTAAAATATTGGGATCGATCAATCTTGCCACATATCCGGGGAGGGTAACGCCGCTTCCGCGGTTTAATTTTTTGATCAGGGCACTTGTCCCTTTTGCACATGTAATTGCAAGTCTGCTTCTTAATTTCATAGTAATCCACTATCATCCTTTTCTTTGAAATACTTGTATTATTATAAGGGAAATGGAGGAAGAAGACAAGGAATCTGCATGATTTTCCTGTTTTAGAAGAAGAGTTTTTGAAGATTTTCTAAAGTTTTCTGGAATCTACTGGAAAAACGCATTCAGTGTGTTAAAATGTAAGCAATTATACGAAACAAAGATCCTATCAGGATTGGACATACGGAAGGAAGCGAGAAAAATGCGGCAGAAAAAGCGTGGAGAAAGAAGAGTAAAACGAAGCATAGACGAAACGCAGACGATGGAGATCACACTGGAGAAGCGGATTCCCACCACAAGATACCGACCGGATCATCAGACGGGGCTGACTGCGCAGCAGGTGCAGGAGCATCGGATGCATGGGTGGACCAATCAGCCGGTGGATCCGCCGTCTAAGACTACAAAAGAGATCATTCAGGAAAATGTCTTTACCTATTTTAACCTGATCTTTCTGGTACTGGCAGTTCTGCTTTGCCTGGTCGGTTCCTTTCGAGATCTGACCTTTTTACCTGTAATTGTATTGAATACTCTGATCGGGATCATTCAGGAGACCAGGGCGAAAAAAGTACTGGATAATCTGACGATGCTCAATGCACCTCATGCAATGGTGATACGGGATGGAAAGAAGAGTCAGATCAATGCAGAAGATCTTGTGGTAGATGATATCGTAATCTTCGAAGCCGGAAATCAGGTGTGTGCGGATGCCGAAGTGTGTGCAGGAGAAGTGCAGGTCAATGAGTCGCTTCTGACCGGAGAATCGGATGAGATCACAAAACGAAAAGGCGATCAGCTGATGTCCGGAAGTTTTATTGTATCCGGACAGTGTCATGCAAGGCTTGATAAAGTGGGGGCGGATTCTTATATTTCCAGGCTGACACTGGAAGCAAAAGCTATGCAGAATACAGAACAGTCGGAGATGATCCGTTCTCTGGACAAGCTGGTCAAATGGGTCGGCGTTGCCATCATTCCAATCGGGATTATTTTGTTTATTCAGGCATTTGTATTTCAGGGCGAAGGGTTTCGATCCAGTGTGACGTCCATGATCGCGGCTGTGATCGGAATGATCCCGGAAGGGCTGTATCTGCTTGCCAGTGTGGCGCTTGCAGTAAGTTCGATCCGTCTGGCACAGAAAAAAGTATTGCTGCATGACATGAAGTGTATAGAGACGCTTGCCCGGGTCAATGTACTGTGTGTGGACAAGACCGGAACGATTACGGAAAATACAATGGAAGTGCAGGATGTGATTCCGACCAAGGAATACGAGGAAGGTAAGATGTGCCCGCTTTCTGAGCTTCTGGGAGATTTTACGGCTGCACAGAGCAGTGATAATATTACCATGGAAGCAATGAAACGGTATTTTAAAATCGCATCCGGGAAGAAGGCTGTGGCAAAGACAGGATTTTCTTCCGCATCCAAGTACAGCAGTGTGACGTTTGAAGAGGCGTCCTATGTGTTGGGAGCACCGGAATTTGTGCTCAAAGAACAGTATGAAAATTATGAGGAAGCAATCAGTGCACATGCGTCCAAAGGAGCCCGCGTTCTGGTATTTGGAACAGCAAAAGAAGAACCGGATGGTAAGCCTTTGAAAGAAGCAGTCACGCCTCTGGCTTATGTACTGTTAGCAAACCCGATCCGTCAAGAGGCGAAAGAGACCTTTACGTATTTTGCGGAGCAGGGCGTGGAGGTGAAAGTTATTTCCGGGGACAATCCCCTGACCGTGTCAGAGGTGGCAAAAGAGGCGGGAATCGCAGGCGCAGAACGATATGTGGATGCGTCCACGCTTCATACGGAAGAGGAGATGCGGGCAGCAGTCCTGAACAATGCAGTATTTGGCCGTGTCACTCCGAACCAGAAGCGGAAATTTGTGCAGATATTGAAGGAAGAAGGAAAGACTGTGGCCATGACCGGAGATGGTGTCAACGATGTGCTGGCCTTAAAAGATGCGGACTGCAGTATCGCTATGGCATCCGGAAGTGATGCAGCGGCACAGGCATCCCAGCTCGTCCTGCTGGAATCGGATTTCTCCTGTATGCCGGAAGTGGTACTGGAGGGAAGAAGAGTAGTCAATAATATTCAGCGGTCAGCCAGTCTGTTCCTTGTAAAAAATATTTTCTCGTTCCTGCTGTCGCTGGTATCCTTTGTATTTATGTTTACCTATCCGCTGGAACCATCGCAGATTTCACTGATCAGTATGTTTACGATCGGAGTACCGGCATTTTTCCTGGCACTGGAGCCGAATAAGAATATAATCAAAGGGCATTTCCTTACAAACGTATTCTTAAAAGCACTTCCTGCGGCACTGACTGATGTGCTGGCAGTTGGGGCGCTGGTCATATTCGGACGGACATTTGGAGTGAGTTCAGCCGATATTTCCACAGCAGCAACGATGCTGTTATCCATTGTAGGATTTATGATTCTGTACACGATCAGTGCACCGATGAATGTACTGCGCGGTGTGATCCTTGGCGGATGTATCGTGGGACTTCTGTTCTGCAGTATTTTCCTCAATGATCTGTTTGCGATTACAGGAATGACTACGAAGTGCGTGATGCTGTTTGTGGTATTTGCCATTGCGACAGAGCCGGTGCTGCGATATCTGACCTGGCTGATCGGAAAGCTGCGATTCTATTATAAGCGGCTCAGAGGACAGAAAGAAGTGTAGGAAGCGGACAGTCCGGATAGAATGTAAAACATAAAAACGAGATGCGTCACATGGGAATGCATCTCGTTTTGTGTTTTACTAAAATTTATTTAAATTCCATCCGGATATTCTACGCCATCCGGCAGAGGATCCCATTCATTCAGCCCCAGATGCTGTTTGAATTTTGCCTGTTCCATGGTAATCTTGACCGGATCTTCGGCAAGGTATTCCATCAATTCGTCAATTCCCTCCCGGGTCACGTTATTTACAAGAAAAATACGATCGCAGCCGGCATTTAAAAGCCACTGTTTTATCATAGGAACATTGGCATAGGGGGAATCGGTCTTGGTAATGATGCCGATCAGCGGCCGCAGGATAAACGTGCGCAGACAGGGACTAAACAGGTTGTATGGTTCATCCGCTGCCTGAACGATCCCGACAACGTCCGCTTCAAAAGAAAAGCATGCAAGACCGGCACCGAACTGTTTTGACTCCGCATATTCTCCCGGAGAGTCAATGGTATCATCCGCCGTAATCGTATATTGTGTTTTTTCATAGTGAAGCTCTTCCCCTTTTAATGCCTGTGTCAGGGAAGTCTTTCCAGCTTCACTTCTTCCCATCAAAAATAATTTTTTCATATCGTCATGTCTCCGGTCCTCTTAGTTTTTATGGATCTCACAGGTGCGAAATCCCAGATCTTCATGAAAAAATCGAACGACTTCTTCCACCGCAGTCTGTACCTGTGACAGGCCGCCGGTTAAAATGAGGGAACCGCAGAAGCGATCCATAAATCCAATTTCTACATCGGCGCTTTTCATTGCCACATCCGCAGCAACGACAACTGCTTCCCATGGGGTAAAACGGATCAGACCAATGGATTCTCCGGTGTGATCCTCCCCCTCATGTACACCGATATGCAATCCCAGATTCTGATAAACAGGGGTCTGGGAAGTATTGATGATGTGAGCCAGACAAACTTCTTTGCCGGGAACACGAACACGTGTCATGCGCAGTTTTTTCCCTTTCAGATGCTCATAGTCATCATTGAAAATCTTTTCCAGAAGTTCTTCCTTTGTTATACGAGTCATGGTCACACTTCCTATCTCTTTGTAATATCACAAACGACATATCCCAGAGAATCTCTGAAAAAGGTTACCACTTCTGTCAGGGCAGACATGACGTCTGAAATCTCTCCTGTGATGATGAGTGTTCCTGTAAAACGATCTGCAAATCCAAGGTAAATGTTTCCGCTTTTTACTGCGATATCGGATGCGATGACAGCAGATTCCGGCGGCGTCATATTCATAATTCCGATAGCAGAAGAACGATAATCGACCTGTGGATTCAGACCAAGTTTCTGATATACGATCGGCGCCGGACCACCCATTACATGAGCAAAGGTGATCTCTTTGCCGGCTACGGTCTCCTGCACGATTCGGATCTGTTCTTCATGGTTGTTTGACATTTAAAAATTCCTCTCTTTCATAACATAATTAAATGATACTATTTGTGGAATTTTCTGTCAAGGTTACATATCCTGTCACGATAAACATTGACAATGCCGGAAATATATGATACCATGAAAGACAGTTTAGCATAGTAAAGTGGTCAATCATTAGCATGATGACGTACAAACAGGGAGGAAACAAAGATGAAAAAGAAATTAGCGCTGATTTTGGCAGGGACAGCGATGGCAGCAATGGTACTGGCAGGATGTGGAGAAAAAAACAATGCATCCGGGGAAGATGTAAAGACAGCAGAAAGTGTGGAAGATAAGAAAACGTTTACGGTAGGATTTGATGCAGAATATCCGCCATACGGATATATGGACGAGAACGGAGAATACACAGGATTCGATCTGGAACTGGCAGAGGCAGTCTGTAAACTGGAAGGCTGGGAGCTTGTAAAAAAACCGCTCAACTGGGATTCCAAAGACATGGAACTTAATTCCGGTTCGATTGACTGCATCTGGAATGGATTTACCATGAATGGAAGGGAAGACGATTATACATTTTCAACTCCGTATGTAGACAACAGTCAGGTGATTGTTGTGGCAGAAAAATCCGGTATTGATACCCTGGAAGATCTGGCGGGAAAGACAGTCGGTGTACAGGCTGCAAGCGCGGCACTGGATCTGCTGAAGAGTGAAGAAGAAGGCGGTCAGAAAAAACTGGCAGATACATTTGGAGCTTTGAATGAGTTTGCAGATTACAACACCGCATTTACCGAGCTTCAGGCAGGCGCGCTGGATGCACTTGCAATCGATGTGGGAGTTGCCAATTATCAGATCAAGTCCAGAGGGGAAGGATATAAGATTCTGGATGAGACATTGAATACAGAGCAGTATGCGATCGGGTTTAAGAAAGGAAATCAGGAGCTGTGCGACGTAGTCAATGCGGATCTGAAAAAACTGACAGAAGACGGAACAGTTGCAAAGCTGGCTGAGAAATACGAGATTGCGGATATGGTGACTTTAAAATAAGAGGGGAAGAGACATGAGTTTTGATGTGATGTTGAGGCAAATGACAGCAGGATTCGGACAGACCTGCCTGATCTTTTTTATGACGCTGATCTTTTCTCTGCCTCTGGGGATGCTCGTATATTTCGGAAGGGTGAGCAGGATCAAGCCGATCAGCTGGATCGTGAAGATCTATATTTCAATTATGCGCGGAACCCCGTTGATGCTGCAGCTTCTGGTGTGGTATTTCGCACCGTATTATCTGTGGCAGATGAATATCGGCGGGTATAAGCTGACGGCGATCCTTCTTGGATGCTCTCTGAATTATGCGGCATATTTTGCAGAAATCTATCGTTCCGGAATCGAATCGATCCCCAAAGGACAGTATGAGGCAGCCACACTTTTAGGGTATTCCAGAGGGCAGACATTTTTCCGGATCGTGCTGCCGCAGATGGTAAAGAACGTGCTTCCGTCTGTGACAAATGAAGTGATCACACTGGTGAAGGATACGTCCCTTGTGTATTCCCTGTCTTATATTGAGATGTTTGCAGTGGCAAAACAGATTGCGGCGGCACAGACAACCGTACTTCCATTTTTTATCGCCGGTGTTTACTACTATATCTTTAACTATGTGGTTGCCGGAGTGATGGAATTATTTGAAAAAAAGCTGAATTATTATCATTAGGAGGTTTCCGAAATGAGTCTTTTGGAAATGAAACATATCAAAAAAGAATTCGGCGGGATGCCGGTGATCCGGGATATTTCGCTTTCTGTGGAGCAGGGAGAGATTCTGGCAATCATCGGACCGTCCGGTTCCGGCAAGTCTACGCTGCTCCGCTGTGCGACGATGCTGGAGACGATCGATGACGGTGAGATTTTGTATCTGGGAAAAAGAGCGGCATGGGTGGAAAATGGAAGACCCGCTTTTCCGAAAAAGCAGGAGATGAAAGAAATTCAGTCCTGCTTTGGTCTGGTATTCCAGAACTTTAATCTGTTTCCTCATTTTTCCGTCATCAAAAATATTACAGATGCACCGATCCGTGTGCAGAAGCGAGAGAAAGAAGAAGTCTATGAAGAGGCGAAGAAACTTCTTACAAAGATGGGACTTGCGGATAAGGCGGATGCATATCCTTATCAGCTCTCCGGAGGACAGCAACAGCGGGTATCGATTGCACGGGCACTGGCGATGAAACCGAAGATGCTGTTTTTTGATGAACCGACTTCTGCGCTGGATCCGGAGCTGACGGGGGAGATTTTGAAGGTAATTAAGGATCTGGCGGCAGAGCATATGACTATGGTGATCGTGACACATGAAATGAATTTTGCGCGGAATGTTGCCGATAAAATCATTTTTATGGATAAAGGGGTTATCGCGGTGGAAGGAACGCCGGAGGAAGTTTTTGCATCAGAACATGGAAGAATGCAGGAATTTCTGGGAAAATTATCGATGGAATAATATGGGAAATTGAGACAGGGAACCTTTGGCGAGAGCGGGAGGTTCCCTGTTTTGAAGTTCGGATTGTGATTATTTTGGTAAAATGCTAAAATAAGAGAAATAGTGCAGAAAAAGATCGAAAAGGAACAAATATGGAAGAAAAGAAGATTATACAGTTGAAACAAGGATTGACGACAGCGTTTATCAATTACAGTCATGCGTCAAATCTGGCATACAAGCCACAGTTTATATCAAACAATTATAAAGAAGGGCGTAAGGTAATCTCATCTGTTGAGGACGAGCTGCTGAACTGTGAAGAGTTTGCAATCAGTGTTGCGTTCATTACAATGGGTGGTATTACGCCACTTCTTCAGACATTGCGGGAGTTGAAATATCGTGGAGTCCGGGGAAAGATACTCACAACAGATTATCTGACATTCAGTGAACCAGAGGCTCTGCGAAAGCTCGCACAGTTTGAAAATCTCGAGCTAAAGATGTTTGTGACAGAAAATAGAAAAGAAGGATTTCATACAAAGGGATATATTTTCAAAAAGGAAGAAATATATCGGATCATTGTGGGAAGTTCCAATATGACATCAAGTGCTCTGACAACAAATCGGGAATGGAATACAAAGATTGTTTCAACAGAGCAGGGGGAATATACGCATAATGTTGTAGAGGAATTCGACCAACTGTGGAATTCTGAGCAGGTATTGCCTTTTGAAGAATTTATTGAAAGATATACAGATACTTATACAAGAAATAAGGTTATTCAAAAACAGAAGAAATTAGCGCGTGAGACAGAAATTCCATCTTTGGAGGTTTATCGATTACAGCCGAATTCTATGCAGGTTGGATTTATCAACAATCTGCAAAAAATATATGAGGCTGGAGAAAATCGAGCATTGCTGATTTCAGCAACGGGTACTGGGAAAACATATGCCTCCGCTTTTGCTATGCGTGAGTTGGGGTTTCAGAGAGTTTTGTTTTTGGTACATCGAAATCAGATTGCAAAACAAGCCATGAAGTCGTATCGGAAAGTGTTTGGTGGACAAGTGGTGATGGGACTGGTTACGGGAAAACATCAGAAATATGATGCGGATTTTGTGTTTGCTACGATCCAGACATTGAGTAAAGACGAGATATTAGAGAAATATGGAAAAACAGCATTTGATGCGATTGTGATTGATGAAGCGCATCATAGTGCTGCAAATAGTTATAAAAAGGTAATGGATTATTTTCAGCCTAAACTTTGGCTTGGGATGACGGCGACCCCGGATAAACGGGATGATAATCTGGATGGAAGAAATATTTATGAAATTTTTAACCATCAGATTGCTTATGAGATTCGTTTGCAGGATGCTATGGAAGAAGATTTGCTTTGCCCGTTTCATTATTTTGGAATTACCGATTTGGAAGTCATCGCAGATGCTGGAAAATCTAAGCAGGATAAAATTGAAAATTTTCAATACTTAACATCCGATGAGCGTGCTTTGAACGTTATGAAGCAGGCAGAATTTTTTGGATACAGTGGAGAACGGGTGAAAGGTTTGATTTTTTGCAGTCGCATTGATGAGGCAAGAATACTGTCTGAGAAATTCAATTCGAAAGGCTGGCGTACGCTGGTGTTAAGTGGGAATGATTCGGAAGAAACGAGAGTAGAGGCTATTGAGCGTTTGGCGGGAGACGAACGTGAGGATGCGCTGGATTATATTATTTCTGTTGATATTTTTTCGGAAGGTGTAGATGTTCCGGAGATTAATCAGGTAATTATGTTGCGTCCAACCGAATCTCCAATTGTTTTCATTCAGCAATTGGGGCGTGGACTTCGAAAAGCAGAAGAAAAAGAATACGTTGTTGTTTTGGATTTTATTGGAAATTATAGGAATAATTTTATGATACCAATTGCGTTATCCGGAGATCTCAGTTATAACAAGGATAATATTCGCCGTTATGTTACAGAAGGCGGACGAGTAATCCCTGGGGCAAGTACGATCCACTTTGACGAGGTTTCAAGAAAACGAATTTTTCAAGCGATTGATAATGCGAATTTTAGTGATATTAAATTGATTCGTGAGAATTATACAAATCTGAAAAATAAGTTAGGACATATTCCGGCATTGGGTGATTTTGATAAATACGGAGAAATGGATGTACTTCGGATTTTTGATAATAATAGCTTGGGCTCTTATTATAAGTTTCTTGTGAAATATGAAAAAGAATATACAATTCGGTTGTCCGAAGCGGAAGAAAAGGTAATAGAATTCGTTTCTAAAAAGCTGGCAAGTGGGAAAAGAATTCATGAGCTGGAAATGTTGAAACGATTGCTTAAATATCAACATGGAATCATGGCCCAATTAAAGAAATCATTGCATGAAAATTATAACTGTTCCATGGATGATGATTGCGCAGAGAATGTTGTTAACATGATGACAAATGAATTCCCTACAAGCGCAGCTAAGAAAACATATTCTCAGTGTGTTTTTTTAGAAAAAGAAGGATCAGACTACAGTATGTCCCAATCATTTGGCGAAATGCTGCAAAATGAAGATTTCTATAATATCTTAGAAGAACTAATTGACTTTGGTATTTCTCGTTATAAAGAAAATTTCAGCATGCGTTATCAAGATACGGATTTAGTTCTGTATCAAAAATATACATACGAAGATGCTTGTCGTTTGTTAAATTGGGAAAGAAATGAAGTTCCATTGAATATTGGTGGATATAAGTATGATAAAAAAACAAAAACATTTCCTGTATTTATCAACTATGATAAGCAGAATGATATTAGTGATACTACAAAATACGAAGATCATTTTACAAGCCACAATCGATTGATTGCGATTTCAAAAAGTGGAAGAAGTATTGAATCAGAAGATGTGCAGAATTTCTTAAATGCGAAGGAACGAGGAATAGATGTTCAGCTTTTTGTGAGAAAAAACAAAGATGATAAAATATCAAAAGAATTCTATTATTTGGGGCGAATGTATGCCACGGGCGAAGTAAAAGAATTTATAATGCCGAATACGGATAAATCAGCAGTTGAAATCGAATGGGCATTGGATACTCCGGTTCGAGAGGATATTTACGAGTACATTATAAATGGGTAATGGTGTTCAGCGATGAGAATAGGAAAGGAATGAATTGTTCATGAAGACAGTTAGAGTTGTTGCTGCTATAATAATTGAAAACGGCAAAGTGTTTGCGACACAGCGCGGATATGGTGAATTTAAAGATGGATGGGAATTTCCCGGAGGAAAGATTGAACCTGGCGAGACACCAGAAGAAGCGATTGTAAGAGAAATTAAAGAAGAACTAGATACGGAAGTGGAAGTGATTGAGTTGTTGGATACGGTTGAATACGATTATCCGAACTTTCATTTATCTATGGGGTGCTTTATTTGTAAAATCAAATCCGGGGATTTGGTGCTCAAAGAACATGAAGCTGCAAAATGGTTGACGAAGGATACACTGGGAAGTTTGGAGTGGCTACCGGCGGATATGGGATTAGTCGGAGAAATTGAAAAATATTTGAAGGAAGATTAACATGTTTAAAATTACAGAAGGTGACTTTAAAAATCAAACATATGGGGACGAAAGTTATTTGTCTAATTGGCCAATGCTTTATATTTTGGAAAATGGAAAGCAAGCTTATATTGGAGAGTCAAATCATGTGAAAAATCGTATGTCCCAGCATCATAGTTCTGTAGATAAGCGAATTTTCGACAAAGTACATTTTATTTATTCTTCTAAATTTAATCAGTCTGTTACATTTGATTATGAGTCAAAGTTGATTCAGTATATTGTGGCCGATGAGCTTTATGAAGTGCGCAACAAAAATGCTGGAATGGCAGACAAAGAATATTATGGAAAAAAAGAATATGATGAGAAATTCCAGGTTCTTTGGCGCAGCTTGCAGCGTGAAAAGTTAGTGAAGCATTCTTTTAGAAGAACTTGAAAATTCAGATTTATTTAAATATTCACCATTTAAAGAACTGAATAATGATCAAAGAACAGCAGTAGAAGAAATTGTTGATTCCTTAAAACAAGAAGAAAATCAAACTGTAGTTGTAAATGGTATGCCTGGAAGTGGAAAGACAATCGTTGCAATTTTTCTATTGAAATATTTGAGAGACAGTGAAGAATTTAAGGATAAAAAGATTGGTTTTGTGGTGCCACAGACTTCCTTGAGAAAGACGTTAAAAGGCATTTTTAAGAGTATTTATGGACTTAAGGCGTCTGATGTTTTGTCGCCTTCTGATGTGACAAAACAGTATTATGATATTTTGCTTGTAGATGAAGCACATAGATTGCATCAGTATAAAAATATTTCATATATGGGAGCGTTTAAAGCAAGTTGCAAAAGAATTGGTCTAACAACGGAAAGTGATGAGTTAGATTGGATACTTCATCAATGTAAATGTCCTGTACTTTTCTATGATGAAATGCAGATTGTTGGTCCATCAGGAATTGATGTGAAACGGTTTGGTAGTAAAATGAAAATAGAACAAGCAAAACGTATGCTTACTTATTACAGCTTACAAACACAGATGCGTGTAAAAGGTGGAAATGATTATATTGCTTATGTAAAAGAAATTTTATCCGGCGAAGTGAAGTCGAAGAAAAGTTTTGCAAATTACAATTTAATATTAATGACTGACTTTACGAAGTTCAATAATTTGATGTACCAGAAGGAAAAAGAAGTAGGCCTGGTGAGAATGGCAGCTGGATATGCATGGGACTGGCTTAGTAAAAATGATAAAACTGTTTATGATATTGAGATTCAGGAAATAAAGAAACAATGGAATCATTGTACAGAAGGTTGGGTTCATTCAGAAAATGCAATTGATGAGGTCGGGTGTATCCATTCTATACAGGGGTATGACTTAAATTATGCGTTTATTATTCTTGGGGATGAAATAGGATATGATCCGGATGAAAAAAATATTATAATTCGTGCGGAAAATTATTTCGATCAAAATGGTAAAAAGACAGCAGAATATGAAGAACTTAAAGAGTATATACAACATATTTATTATGTTCTTATGACAAGAGGAATTCGAGGAACATATTTATATGTAAGCGATCCGAATCTTAGAGATTATATTTCACGATATGTAGATGTAGAATAAGGGGAGAAGAGGTATATCAAAATGACACAAGAAACGATTAATGAGGTATTAGAGTTCAGAGATGATAGAGATTGGAAACAGTTTCATAATCCCAAAGATTTGGCTATTTCTATTAGTCTGGAAGCAGCAGAATTGCTTGAAGTATTCCAGTGGAGTGCAGGAGATGTGGTTTGTGAAAAAAAGTTGGATAAAATAAAGGAAGAGTTAGCTGATGTAGTTAACTATTGTATTCTAATGGCTGATACTTGCGGATTGGACTTAGATGAAATTGTTCGTGACAAAGTTAAAAAGAACAATGAGAAATATCCAGTAGAGAAAGCCTTTGGGAGTAAAGAAAAGTATACAGAATTTAAATAACAAAGTATTCTTCCTTGCTTAACAAGACTGTAACCACAGGAACCAAAGAAAGAACAGCTATACAGATCCTCGCTGGGTGACTATGCATCAGATTATGGATCCGGATAAGAAATATCATCCAAATGAGAAGTGGCATTTGAAGAAAGGGTCAAAAGCAATTTACGTGGAGTACTGGTATCCATATGATGTGACAAATAAGAAAGCTATGACTTGGGAAGAGTATAAAAATGATCTTGCCAATGGGAGAAGTGAAAAGGAATTTACCCTCGCGACCAGATACACGGCAGTATTCAATGCACATGAGGTGGAAGGAATGCTGGAGCTTACGGTAGAGAAACATCCGGAGATTGCGATGGATGACTTAGTGAAGAAGTTATCTGAAGGAATGGGTGTAGAAATCTTGACAGATGGTGGGGATCGAGCTTATTATTCACCATCACAGGATAAGATTCATTTGCCAACACCGGAATCTTTCCATAGCGAGTATGCTTTTAATTCAACTGCCCTTCATGAGGAAGCGCATGCTTCCGGACATCCAAATAGACTGAACAGACCACAGAGCGCATTTTTCGGCACAGACCAGTATGCTTATGAAGAACTGGTAGCTGAGATGTGCTCTTGTTTTATGGGTTCAGAACTGAAAATGGAAGCAACACCGGAACATATCGAAAACCATAAAGCCTATGTGCAGTCTTGGATTGGAGCAATCCGTGAGAAACCGGAGACGCTGATTAGAGCTATTAAGGATGCGCAAGCGGCAGCTAATTATATGGATTATAAGGCAGGACTTATTACCGAAAAAGAATATGAGAAGGCTTGCGGGGCTGTGATGGAAGTGAAGCAGAAGAGCAGGGGAATGGAGAGATAGGTGACCATAAAATCTGTTTGGAAAGATTTTAAATGCAAAAATTGCAGAAAAAGTGAAAAAACGAGGCATAAAAATTGAGATTCAGGAATTTAGTTTCAAAGTTGTTAGGATAATCAAGAGGTAAATACGCACATTTGCGCCCACTAATCCTATCTTTTAGAATAAAAGAAAAAGGGGTGCATCACATGTTTGGCAGAAAAAAGAAAGAAAAATTTTATGTGGAATTAAGTCCTGCAGAAGTTAGAATTTTTGTAACAGCTCTGATGAATTTCAGAAATAAGTGCATGATACTTGGAAAACCAACAGAGGATATCAATGACCTTCTGTTGATGGTAATGAAATAAACGAGTGCTTTTGAGCCAGATTGAAAAAAAACATTCCTTATGTTATCATTATCAGGGAAACAGAAATAAAAAAGAGAGATGATTATATGCATAAAGATCCTTTTAAAGAGTATATACGACAATCAGAACCGAATAAACGTGACAAAGGATATGCCTGGCATACAGCAATTGGTCTTCAGGCGGTTGACGGATTAAAAACATCAAAGTATTTGATAGATACTGCCATTAAAAATATTGAGGGCGATATTTCTATTGATGAGGCGCAGGAGCTTCTTAATAGCTATTATGAAGAAAATCCAAAGTCTGGAGATGATGAACGTACAGAAGAAGCGGATAAGGTAGCAGTCAGGATAGCAAAAATTCTTTCGGAAAAGGCATTTAGCTTTACTCCAAATGAATATATTTCCATTCATAAGAAATTATTTACTGGAATATATGGACATGCTGGAAAAATTAGAGATTACAATATTACAAAAAAAGAATGGGTACTTGATGGTGCAACAGTTCTTTATGGAAGCGCATCAGAACTTCGAGCTACTTTAGAGTATGATTTTTCGGAAGAAAAGAAATTCAGTTACAGGAATTTAACAATGGATGAAATTATTCATCATCTTGCAATATTCGTGTCAAGACTATGGCAGATTCATATATTTGGTGAAGGAAATACGAGAACAACGGCAGTTTTCTTTATTAAGTATCTGCGTACACTTGGCTTTGATGCGACGAATGATATTTTTGCAGAAAATGCCTGGTATTTTAGAAATGCGCTTGTACGTGCTAACTATAACGATTTAAAAAATGGCATTCATGAAACAACTGAATACTTGGAAGTGTTTTTAAGAAATCTATTGTTAGACGAAAGAAATGAGCTTCATAATCGATCAATGCATATTAGTGGATCTTTCAACAAAAAAATGGACATTGAAAGCGAGAAAGTGGACATTGAATGTGCAAAAGTGGATATTCGAAATAAAATAATGAGTTTTTCGGATAGAATTTCGGAAAAAACAATAAATCACACAATTAACATTTTTTTGGAATGTGGAACAAAAGAATATTTTGGAAGAACTGTTATAGAAGAGATTACCGGTTTGAAAGCTTCAGGGGCATCTAAGTTGATAAAATTATTACTTGATAGTAATATAATTATTCCTGTAAGTGGACATGGAAAAGGTAAATATCGCTTTTTATATACTGGTTCAGTCGATAAAAACAAAGGTAAATAGAAATATGTAATGGCCGTGGAGCGTAAAAACTCTGCGGCTTTTTCATTTGAAGGGAGTGAAAAGAAATGCATAGCATTATCTATCTGGCAGTGATGTTTATCGCCAAGGTGATAGACAATGCCATAAATACAACAAAAACAATTATGATCCAGAGAAGTCGGTGGGTACTCGCAGGAATTGCGGTGATACTTTCCGACTTTATTTATTTCTGGATCATGCGAAATGTGGTGACTTCCGATAACATGCTGACCATGCTGATTGTGGCAGTGGCTGGTGGCGTGGGATGTTCTATTGCTTGTTTTATGAACGACAAGCTGTCCAAAGACCGAACTTACGTCAATGTAATCATGTCGGATAATCTGGAAGCAATGAAAGATCTGAGAGATTTTCTGGCAGAGCATCATATCACAAATGTTGCTGCAGACAGCTACACACTGGATTGGAACACCAAAACTATTACAATAATAGCTTATCCGGAAACTAAAGCAGAAAGTCGTCTGATTAATGAATATATTGATAAAAGTCAGATGAAATTCAAACGAGTAGTTCAGCCGGGATAAGGGAAAGGAAAATATATGTCATATGTAAAAGCAGAGGCCATTGAGCAGGCCCGTAGAATTGACCTTCTTACATACCTTTCTTGTTGTGAACCTAGCAATTTGGTCCATATTTCAGGAAATAATTACTGCACCAGAGAACACGATTCTTTAAAGATTAATAATGGAAAATGGTATTGGTTTTCTAGAGGGATTGGTGGCGTGAGTGCCTTGGATTATTTGATGAAGGTTAAAGAATATTCCCTGCCTGAAGCAGTGGAATTATTGGTTGGTAGAGATGCAGTTGTGGAACCGCCAACGAGCGAATACAAATATCCAACAAAACCAGAGCGTAAGCTATTGATGCCGGAACTTACGGACAAGCCTTATCTTGCAAAGAAATATCTTCGAGAGAGAGGTATCCATCAGGAGATTATTCAGTATTGCATTGATCACAGTTTGCTTTTTGAAACAGCAAAATATCATAATGCTGTATTTGTAGGATACGATAAACAAGGAATTGCAAAATATGCTGCTATGCGTGGAACAAAGTCTTCTTATAAGGGGGAGGTTACAGGTAGTGATAAACGCTTTTCGTTTTCAATAACAGAAACAACGAATGCAGAGCAGGTTCATTTGTTTGAATCAGCAATCGATTTGTTAAGCTTTGCGACGGTTGAATTACAGGAAGGGCGTAACTGGAAACAGGATGCTCTGCTATCCCTTGCAGGTGTGTTTCAGACAAAGAGAAAAGATGTAGTTCCGGTGGCTTTGAGGCAGTACTTAAGTGACCATCCCCACGTTTCTGTGATCCATCTTCATTTGGATAATGATGAGGTTGGACGTGGAGCTGCAGCCGGAATTATAGCTGGTCTTTCAGAGAAATATGAGATTTACGATGAGCCACCGGCAGAAGGATTTAAGGATGTGAATGAACAGCTTATGGCGAAAATGGAGCAAAGCAAAAAGAAGGAGGAAAGGTCGCGATGAGAGAAGAAACTAAAGAACAGAGTATCCGAGTGGTACTTGTGGAACCTGGAAAATATGCCAGGGAAGCAGTGATAGGAACAGAACTTTCTGATCTTCAGGAGGTATGTGGAGGTTGGATTCAGACCTATTATCCTTTTGAGGAAATGGTTTGTATCGTTTGCAATGATGAAGGAAAATTGATAGGGATGGTTTAAGGATAGAGGACAATGGGGTGATAACTCCATGGAGCCAGCGGCAGGAACGATTATCTTTTTCGATTGGGATGGGGATAATGATCCAGATCATGTTGGCATAGTGGAATATACAGAAAATGGTGTGGTACATACCATTGAAGGAAATTCGGGAGATACATGTAGACAGAGACAGTATTCGGTAGGAAATGGCCAGATTTATGGGTATGGATTGCCGGCGTATTAAAATAATGCTCTTCATCGGGTGACTTGCAAAGAGGCAGGTTGCTCGGTGAAGGGCATTTTTATTGCGTTTGCCTTTACAAAGTGTTATCTCTTCGAACAAATACATGCGGAGAGGTGTAAACAATTTTCAACACCTAAATTGTTACAGCATATTAAATTAGGTGGAGACATTGCTATTTCGACAAAATAGGAGTATACTTTACTGTAGTAACGTGTAGTTTGATGTCGGAATATACAAATACATGCAAGAACAGATAAAGTAGGATTAGATTGGTGCAGGAGGTAGCGCATGACAATCAGTTATGAAAAATTGTGGAAACTAATGAAACAGAACAAGATGAGAAAAAAAGATTTAGCAGTAGCTGCTGAACTTTCACAATATGCAATGACGAGATTGGGGAAAAATCAAACGGTCGGTATGGATGTTATGTTGAGACTGTGTAAGGTGTTCCATTGTGATATAGGCGACTTGATGGAAGTAATTGAGGATATCTAAGGGGAGGAATTGAGATATGAAAGAAAAGATTGTTGTTCCATATGCCCCAATATTGGTTGAATCTACTAGGTCTATAGGATATTCATTTGAAGCAGCAGTAGCAGATATTATTGATAATAGTATTAGTGCGATGGCTACGGAAATCAGGGTGTGTTTTATGTCTCAAGATCCGCAGTGGCTTTGCATTGAAGATAATGGTTGGGGGATGTCATCAGAGGAACTTGAAAATGCAATGCGTTATGGAAGTCAGAGTTCTCAGGAAGTTAGACGTAAAGATGATCTGGGGCGATTTGGACTTGGCTTGAAGATGGCTTCACTCTCTCAGTGCAGAAAACTTACAGTGTTAACTAAGAAGAATGGGGTGACCTGTGGTGCGTGCTGGGATTTGGATTACATTGTTCAGCAGGGGGACTGGGCACTTAAATTTTTTACTGAGAAAGAGATAAAAAATATGTACGGTGCTTCGTGGTTAGATGTAAATGAATCAGGCACTGTTGTTATATGGGAACAATTTGATCGACTTAAGCAAGGTTCATTAAAGGTGCAAAAGGCTTTTGATGAGAAAATTGAAGCTACTAGAAAGCATGTTGCTTTAGTATTCCATCGTTTTCTTGGGAAGGAGAATTTACAGAATCGTATAGCGATATATTTCAATGGTGAGCCTGTGAACGGTGTTGATCCATTTCTAACAAATCATCCGGCAACACAACCGCTTAGTGAACAGATACTCAGAATTGGTTCTGAAGAAATAAAGGTTAAGCCTTATGTACTACCTTATTTAAATAAGATGTCAAAACAAGATTTGGAAACAATTGGAGGAAAGGAAGAACTTCGACAGCAACAAGGATTCTACATTTACAGGAACAGAAGATTGATAATATGGGGAACTTGGTTTCGATTAATTAAGCAATATGAACTTGGCAAGTTGGCAAGAGTTCGTGTAGATATTCCTAATTCTTTAGATTCTATCTGGGAAATAGATATAAAAAAATCTACTGCTTCACTTCCACATTTTATAAAGAAAAATCTGGCAGATATTGTTGGAAATACCGTTGGAAGAAGTGAACGTGTTTATAAGTATCGTGGCCGCAATGTGCAATCTGACAATCTGATTCATGTCTGGAATCCGATTGACGACAGAGGTAAGTTGCAGTATCAGATTAACCGTGAACTTCCGGTGTTAAATATGTTGGATAAACATCTGGATGATGAGGGTTCTATGCTTTTGGATGCATTTATAAAAATGCTGGAGGATGCATTCCCATACTCTGATGTATATTATAGAATGGCAAAAAATGAGGCCAATGTGACAGAATCATCTATGGAGAGTAATGATGTGTATGTTATTGCTGATCAGATGGTACAACAGATCGAAGCCATTGGTGGTGATGTGAGTTCTTTTATAAAAACTATGGATAAAATGGATTTCTTTATAAAATATCCGGACGTGGTTCGTCAAATTAGAGAGGTGTACGAAAATGACTGAAAATCAAAATAATATTGTCGGGAAAGTGCTCATAGATGCAGGTGTGATGACCATTCCTATTACAGAAGATTGGATATCCATGATGGTGGACTTATACATAAAACAGGGACAGATGCTTGGTATAGCACCTTTGACCGATGAAGAGAAAGATGAAGTGATAGCAACACTTCACGCATCCTTATTCGTTCGTATTGACAGAGGACATTGTCTTAAAGAAAAGGATCATACTCCATGGTATATGGCGGCTAAGGCGGAACTTCCAGGTAAATTCTGGGACAGATACAGAATTTATTTGCAGAAGGAACAACACTGGAATAAAGATACAGTTAATGAGCTGGATAAGACTACAGATGAAATAATGGACTTGCTTGGTAATCCGTCATCTGCAAATAGTTATTTATATCGTGGATTATGCATTGGTGATGTTCAGTCAGGAAAAACATCTACATACATAGGATTAATCAATAAAGCTGCGGATGCGCAATACAGAGTAGTTATTCTTCTGACAGGTACTATTGAAAAATTAAGAAGGCAAACTCAACAGAGAATTGATGAAGGTTTTATTGGACTCGATAGCTATGCATTTACTTTGGAGAATGACAATGTTCAGGTTGGTGTTGGGACGATAGATTCAACGACCAGTGGATGGGCAGTAACATCGACAACAAGTGATTTTAATGCGGCTACTGCAAAAAAAATAGTAGGACAGTTAAATAACATAAGTGCACCGGTAATATTTGTTTTGAAAAAGAACAAGAGCGTATTGGAAAAACTTGAACATTGGCTTCGTTTCTATAATGCGAATAAGATAACGAAAAAAATAGATTTACCGATGCTACTTATTGATGATGAAGCTGACAATGCATCCGTTAATACTAAGAAAGATAAGTCTGAAGTAACGGCAATAAATAAAGGTATTAGAAAATTACTTGTTCTTTTTGAAAAAGCCAATTATGTGGGCTTTACAGCGACGCCATATGCAAATATTTTCATTGATCCAGATACAGAACAAGAAATGCTTGATCATGATTTGTTTCCGCGTGATTTTATTTATGCATTAGAAGCTCCATCAAACTATATAGGTGCTAGGTCAATTTTTGCGAAAAATGCAAAGTATTCATATATGTTGGAATCAAATGATGATTGCGAACCAGCATTGCCGATGAAGCATAAAAAAGAAGATGTATTAACATATATTCCTAAAAGCTTAGAAGAAGCAATAGGTGCTTTCTTTGTATGTAATGCGATTCGTGATCTGCGTGGTGATACGAAATCGCATCGTACTATGATGATTAACATTTCTAGGTTTATTGCAGTTCAGAATCAAATTACTAAAGTTGTGGATGGATATGTAAGAGAGGCAAAAAGAGAAATACATAATTATTATATGTTAGGAGAAGCAGCGCTTCAGTTTGACATTTTTAAACTCATGAAAAAAGTATATGAGAAATATTATTCTGCTTTCTCCGGAGATCCAGAATTTGGTGATTTGAAGCATTTCACATGGGAGGAAATTCAGAAAAATCTCTATCCTTCTATTGCTCGAATTGAAGTTCGAACAATCAATGGAGGAAATGCGCCAAAGAATTTGGATTATGAAAAGTACGAAAAAGAACCGGATGATATTGGCCTTAGACTTATTGCAATAGGTGGTATGAGTTTATCAAGAGGTTTGACCCTGGAAGGTTTATCTATTAGTTATTTCTATAGAAATTCTTCGATGTACGACACACTTATGCAGATGGGTAGATGGTTTGGTTACAGAGGAAAGTATCGTGATCTTTGTAAAATATGGATGCCAAATGAATCTATGGCGTGGTATTCATACATTTCTATGGCAACAGATAAATTACGAGCAGAAGTTCGTCGTATGCAGAATGATGATATGACTCCTACACAGTTTGGTCTTGCCGTAAGATCAGATATTACAGGTTTACTAATAACAGCCAGAAACAAGATGCGAGATGCAAAAGATTATGAAACAGTTGTTAATTTTAGTGGAGAGGTTGTTGAAACAAGATATGTTCATAGCTCTAAAGATATTTTGCGAAGAAATTACGAAGAAACAGATGCTTTTCTTCAAGAAATAAAACAGACGTATTCCTTACATAAAAATGACCCGGAGCTTGCGTTAAAAGCAAATCAATTTTTGAATGTAAAGAAAGAAGCAATAATGGATTTTCTCAGTATCTTCTCAGCACATACGTTAAACATAGATTTTTCGATTACAGAACTTCTGGGAATGTTTAGAGAAGACACTCAAAATGTGTTTGATAATTGGGATATTCTTGTTGCCGGAGGCTCAAGCACAACACCTGAGATTCAATTTGGTGGCTTATCTATTCCGCCTGTTAGACGTGGATTTGCATATAGAAAAGATACTAAATCTCTTCAGATGTCCGGAAAGAATTCTCGATTAGGAAGCAAAGACCTAGCAAAAGGGGGACTTACTAAAAAAATTGTCGAGATGATGGAAGCAGGACAGGAAGAAGGAAAAGCGTTTAGCGAAGATTTCTATTTTAGTACTGGTATGAAGCGAAATCCACTTATGGTAATTTATCCGGTTAAGCTATCTTATGAGCCAAAAGAAGGAGAGACTGTTGATGAAATCAAGAAAAGAATTGCAGAATCTATTGATTTTCCGATTATAGGTTTAAGTATCGGTATTCCTCTTATTGCGGGTAAGAAAAAAGAAAAGATTAAATACAAAGTTAACAAACAGAAATGGCTTGAACTGTTTGGGGTCGATGATGGAGATGATTTCGAAGAGATTGACGAGACCATTCCAGAGGAGTAAATAGTATGGTGGATTTGAAAGATATATTTGACACGATTGATAAAATAGATTCCTATCAGAGGGTGGATGCTACACACCTGCTGGACTTATATATTGGAATTGATGAAATGTCTCGATGGACGTTATTGATGGTTTGCGACGTGCGTCCGATGTATTTAACGTCTTCTAGAATGATTCAAGCTAAATTAGGTCAAAGAGATGATGGGCGATGGACAATATCATTATCTTTGGTAAATGATGATTATAAGGATATGTTTTTACTTTTTTGTGGTGATATTATTGATTCATCGCGCGCAATTAAGAATAAAGAAAAAGCGGCTAAATTTGTAGTTGAGAGATATAAAGAATGGAAAGAAATTTTTGCAAATTCACGAAATGGACTTCTTACACCAGAACAGATTAAAGGACTATTAGGTGAAATGTATATCTTGGATCAGGAATTGGTGGGAAAATATGGTTCAGAAAAATCTGCCTTGTCGTGGACTGGTCCGAGAGCGTTTCATCAGGATTTTATCATTGATGATACATGGTATGAAGTGAAGACCATTTCTAGCGGAAAAGACGAAGTGAAGATATCATCAGTCGAGCAATTAGATTGTAAAAATGACGGAAAACTAATTGTTGTATATGCTGATAAGACAAGTCGAACAAATGATAATGCAATCAATTTGAATATGGTGTATATGAGATTGTTAGCTCAATTAACGAATGATGATGTCAAAGCAGAGTTTTGTAGCATGCTTTTGAAGTATGGATACTATCCACGTCCTGAATATGAGGATATAGATTACATATTTGAAGTAAAAGGAGTCAGACACTACCTTGTAAGTCAGTCATTCCCGTGTTTCAGACGTAAAAATATACCAATCGACATTACAAAAGTAGATTATTGCCTTTCACTAGCGGGACTTCAGGCGTTTAGAGAGGAGGATGAATCAGGTAATGGAATTAAATGAGTTTCGAGCATCAGTTCTTGATGATGTCCATTTTAATGCTTCCATGAACGGAACGTCGCCTCGCGAAGAATTTTTGGCATTATACGCTGAAACATTAGTTGATGCAGAAGAGTTTGAAGATTTTGAGCAACTTGCTTATGAGGGGGTTGGTTCAAGAAATCGAAGGATCCAAATAGATGGATACTATTTTAGTGAGCTGGATAATTGTCTTTATATTATTATTTGTCCTTTTGTGGATAGTATCGAGACACAGTCCCTTACAGCAACAGAAGCTGAAAATCAGTTTAAAAGAGCACGTGCTTTTGTAGAAGAATCTCGTTCTGGATTTATTCAGAAATATGCGGAAGAAAGTTCTCCAGGATATGGACTGGCTCTGGATATTCAGAAAAGGTATCAAAAGGTTTCCAAGATTAAATTTTATATTCTAACAGATATGGTAATGAGTAATCGTATTCGTGAAATTCCAAGTACAATGATTGGTGAGACTATTGCAGAATATCATATTTGGGATATTTCACGTCTTCAGGGAATCGAAGAGTCAAAAACTGGTAAAGAAGAAATTGTTATTGACCTGAAGAACTTTTCAGAACACGGGATCCCTTGTCTGGAAGCTGGTGCTAACGAGGAATACACTGCATATTTGTGTAGCATTCCAGGATCAATAATTGCTGATCTTTATAACAAATATGGTGGAAGATTGTTGGAAGGAAATGTTCGATCATTTCTTACAGCAAGGGGAAAAATTAATAAAGAAATTAGGAATACAATTCTTAATAATCCAGGGATGTTTTTTGCTTACAATAATGGTATTGCAGCTACAGCATATGATGTAAAGATTGAATATGGAGACATTTGTCCGTATATAACAGAGATCACTTCATTACAGATTGTTAATGGAGGCCAGACAACTGCATCTCTTGCTGCAGCAGCAATTAATGATAAAAGTAAAGCCAATGGACTAAAAGATATTTATGTTCCTATGAAGCTATCGGTTGTTACACCAGAAAAAGCTATGGAGCTGATTCCCAATATTGCGAAATATGCCAATAAACAGAATAAAGTCAGTGATGCAGACTTCTTCTCAAATCATGCATTCCATGTTCGTATTGAAGATTTGTCGCGTCGCATATTAGCACCTGCTGTAATGGGGAACCAGTTTGGCACACATTGGTATTATGAACGTACACGAGGACAGTATAATCAGGAACAGGCAAGAATGACTAAGCAACAGAAAGATAAGTTCTTAATCCAAAATCCGAAGGCACAAATGTTTACAAAGACAGATCTTGCGAAGTTTTATAACATCTATCGGCAGTTACCACATCAAGTAAGCACAGGCGCCCAGAAGAATTTTATTCGATTTGCTGAATGGGCAAGTGATGCGTGGGAGAAGAACAACACTGATTTTAATGAGTCATTCTTCAGAACAGTGATATGCTTAAATATATTGTTTAAAAAGACTGATTATTTGGTAAAGCATGCTACTTGGTATGAAATGGGTTACAAAGCTCAAGTAGTAACCTATGCGTTATCTTATTTGTTTTATGTGATTGACCAGAATCCGGAGGATGTGGCTCTTGATTTCCGTTCCATTTGGAATAAGCAGGATATTTCGCACGTTTTAGAGGTGCAGCTAGAGAGGATAGCAGAAGCCATGTATAATCATTTAGTTTCACCTAATCGTGATGTTGAGAACGTTACTGAGTGGGCAAAAAGAGAGGCATGTTGGAAAAAGGCAAAGCAGTTGGATGTTACTTTGAGTAAAGAGTTTTTATCAGAGCTTGTATCGAAGAGTGAAGAAAAAGAAGATAAAAAAGTTGCTGGCAAGGAGCAAAAACTCTACAATAGTGCTTCTATGATGATCGAAGTTGTTAATTATGGTGTAGAAAATTGGAAAGCTCTTCTGGCGTGGGGGACCGCTAATCACATTTTTACACCTCAGGACATTTCTTTTTTGAGGGTTGCAGTATCAATGGAAAAAGGAAAAATTCCTACAGAAAAACAGTGCCCTAAGATTATACAGGTTCTGGAAAAAGCAAAAGCAGAGGGGTATCCGGGAGATGCATAGTGTTGAGAAAATAGAAGCAAAGAGTAAAGTTGTTTTGGAAGGAGGTGTGTATCGTGCCTAATTATCTGGATCTATTTGCTGGCGCTGGTGGTTTGTCTGAAGGTTTTATCCAAGCAGGATATACACCAGTTGCACATGTCGAAATGGATGAAGCGGCATGTTTCACTCTAAAAACAAGAACGGTGTACCATTGGCTTAATAAAAATGACAAGCTGGGGGTTTATAAGGAATATATCTCGGGAGAGATAACAAGAGATGCTCTATATAAAATTGTACCAGAACAAGTACTTAATACGGTTTTAAACTATGAAATATCAGATGAAAAATTACCAGAAATATTTGAAAGAATTGACAATATTTTAGGTGAGAACAGGTTGGATCTAATTGTGGGAGGTCCTCCATGTCAAGCGTACTCTTTAGTTGGTCGTGCACGTTCTGAAAATAATATGGTTGGAGACAAGCGCAATTACCTGTATAAACTATATGCAGAATTTTTAAAGAGATACCAACCAAAATATTTTGTGTTTGAGAATGTTACAGGGTTATTATCTGCAAAAGAAGATGACGGTACTTTGCATTTGGATAATATGCGAAAATTATTTAAGGAATGTGGTTATTCTACGGAATACAGGGTGTTAAAAGCTACTGATTATGGAGTACTCCAGAATAGAAAAAGAATTATTCTTATTGGAAAATACGGTGTAGATGAAAAGCAGTTTTATCCAGAGATTCCAATTGTAGATACAGATGGAATTACAGTTTCGGAGATTTTCCAAGATCTTCCTCCGCTACATGCAGGTGAGGGTATTTATGGTCCTGTGGATACTTTACGGTATGATGGAAAATATCTTTATGATATGGGAATAAAGGATGTGGATTATGTTTCTTTCCATAATGCAAGACCACATACGGAACAAGATTTAAAGATATATAAATTGGTTGCAGAAACATGGAAAAAATATCATAAACGTATTGATTACCCTGATCTTCCAGAAGAACTCAGGACTCATAAGAATGTTACAGCATTCTTGGATAGGTTCAAAGTGGTTGCAGGGGATCTGCCTTTCTCTCAGACTGTAGTTGCACATGTTTCGAGAGATGGTCATTATTATATACATCCTGACGAAACTCAGAATAGATCGTTAACTCCACGTGAAGTTGCCAGACTCCAGACATTTCCGGATAGTTATTATTTTGAATCCAAAAAAGCGGCACCAGGTAGAACGGCTGCATTTCGCCAAATTGGAAATGCGGTTCCAGTACGTTTGGCATATAGTGTTGCTAATGCATTGAAAAACAAACTGGGATAGCGAGTAGTGATATATGGATGTACATGATAAAAAAACAAGAAGCTATAATATGTCACAAATAAAAAGTAAAGATACAAAACCAGAAGAAATCGTTCGAAAATATCTTTTTAAACAGGGATTTAGATATCGAAAAAATGATAAACGTCTTCCAGGGAAACCAGATATTGTTTTACCCAAATATAAAACAGTGATTTTTGTTAATGGATGTTTCTGGCATGAACATGAAGGGTGCAGGTACTTTGTATGGCCGAAAAGCAATACAGAATTTTGGAAAGATAAAATTTCAAAAACTGTAGAGCGTGATAAAAAGAAAAAAATGGAACTTCTCAACTTGGGATGGAAAGTAATAGTTATTTGGGAATGTGAGCTTAAACCTGCAGTCAGAGAAGAAACGTTACAGCGCATTTGTAATGAATTACGAAACTAATCTATAAATGCTGTGTAGAATGCGAGTAAACGCTCTTTTTATGATGACATGATAATTTGAGAACAGATAGCAGTAATCAAAGATAGTAAAATGTGGACAAACAAATACAATTTTATTTATGAAGTATTTGTTTGAAAAGGAATTTGAAGAATTGAAATAAAAATAATAAAAAGAAGGTGCATTATGGCAAAGATGACACAGGAATTAATTGAAAAACTTTATACGTTAGGAAAGAACGTATATGAAAAAAATGAAGATATAGGAAAGGCAGTTTCTGTAGTTCTTGCTGAATTTCCAGAATTGATTTCTGAGTCGTCAGCAAAATTTTATATTGGTTTAGTAAATGAACTGATTATAGGTAAAGGTTCTACATGGAATCAAAATTCAGATCTGCTCGTTTACTATGTAGAAAAAATATATACAGATTATGGAAAAGATTTCGCTGAAAACGCCTATCAAGGGGCTATAAAATTTGCTCTTTCAAAGAGTAGAGCACCTCTGATTCAAAAATTAAATGAAATCAAAGATATATATGGATTGGAAGCAAAAGATGTTAAAGAAGATGAGAAGCCAACGGATATTTGGTGGCCATCTTTGCAAAACTACACACCGGGGATTTCAAAAGAACAGTGGATTAAGTTACTTGAAGATCCAGAAATAATCGGTCCTGTGTGGGGCGAAGCTCTCGCAATGTTTTACACAGAAAAAGAAGGAGCTACATGTAAATTCATTGAGCAAAAATTTGATAAAAAATCAGGTTCTGTAAATCCAACATGCATGAATTTGGCTAAATGCATACATGAGAAAACATCTTGTCCATTAGCGGAATCTGAAGACGAACCGGGACGAAATAGATATTGGTCTATTTTGTTCCAAGGTCGTACAGCTAAAAAATACGAGCCGGGAACGTGGGTATGGAGACTTCGAGATGAATTATTCGATGCATTAACGGAAGTTAATATCCTTAGATTTTTAACTAAAGGTGGTGGGGAAGAAATGAAAACCAAGGATATCCTTGAGCAAATTAAAGATTACATAGCAGCAGAAGGCTTTACATACAAAGATAGCTTGGTTGAAAATTTTTACCTCAGCTTGAAATCTAAGCCTTTTGTTATCTTAGCTGGAACTTCGGGAACAGGAAAGACAAAACTTGTTAAGTTATTTGCGGAAGCAATTGGTGCAAATTATAAGTTGGTTTCTGTTCGTCCTGATTGGTCAGACTCATCGGATTTATTTGGACATGTAAACTTGCATAAAGAGTTTGTACCGGGCGCAATTATTGACTACGTAAAGCGTGCTGAAGGGGATCCAACTAATTCATATTTCCTCTGTTTAGATGAAATGAATTTAGCAAGAGTAGAGTATTATTTGAGCGATTTCTTATCCATCATTGAAACCAGACATAGAACGGGGAATGGAATCGTAACAGATGAGATTATACTCGATAAGACTGCTGAAGAGAAATATGGAAAGGTGATCTTGCCAGATAACTTATATGTAATCGGAACTGTAAATATGGATGAAACAACATTTCCGTTTAGCAAGAAGGTATTAGATAGAGCGAATACAATCGAGTTCTCATATGTGGATTTGATTCCGGAATTTGATGAGGAATACGATTCCGTAGACGCTATTCCTCAAAAAAATGACTTTTTAGTTACGGAATATCTTACTTTGAAATCTGATGTCGATGTAGAAGACAAAGATCTGATTATTCAGATTTGTCAGGAATTACAAGATATCAATGAGACCCTGAAACAAGCAAATGCTCATGTTGGGTATCGCGTGAGAGATGAAATTGTTTTCTATATGCTTAACAATAATGATGCGGATTTATTGAAAGATGAAGAAGCATTTGATTTTGAAATTATGCAGAAGATTCTTCCTAGAATTCAGGGAAGTTCCGGAGCGGTTAAAGAAATGCTTTGTGAATTATTTAAAAAGTTTGCAGGTGATTATACCGGACTTAGTCAGGCGTCTGTAAGTGAGCAGATGCAGGAATATATTAACAGTAAAAATTGTAAGTATCGTCGTAGTGCGGAAAAGATTTGTTACATGATGAGGAGATTTGAAGAGGATGGCTTTACTTCCTACTGGCTCTGATAAGCTGCTTGAGATAAGAACTAATAAGGTTAATGTTGTAATTAAAAGTAAAAAGAAGATAACTGTGCTTCCTTCAAACGAAGCACGGTCTTCTTCGCTTGCAATAAACGGTTATAATATTGAACGTGTAAAGATTGAAAATCAAGGAATCGAAGAATTATATCAAGATACAAAAGGATATTCTGTCCAACAGTTATCTGTTTCTCCATTATTTTTTGAACAAACAGATTATGAGCTTATTATCAAATCTAGGAATAATGAATCAGTTTCATTCTGGAATGAAAATTATCTCTTGCGAGAGAAAGTAGGACCGGTTACTGATGACGATAACAGTTTGATCAGTGGTATCATTAATTTTGGAAATGAAGTCGGATATTCGGATTTTGAAATCAATGTGGATGGAAGAAAGCATTTGGTGATCCGTATTGAGGTTTACCCTACAAAGATATCTTATAAAGAAGATTATCAAATGATGATGGCTGATGTTTCAGAAATGTGCTATGCATGTGCAATTGATTTTATGCAGAAAACATATCAGGAATTTCAGATTAGTGATAAGCAGAATACTGTACCGGCAATTTTCTTCCAAATTATTTCGGCAGTATTTGATAAATATATCAATGCTGCACGTAGAATTATTTCAGTGCCACATCACAAATTAATAACGGAGCATACTGTTGTTCCGGAACATAAGGCAAGAAGAACAGATAAAATGTCTGAGAAATGGTTAATGAAGAATCAAAATAATATTGCAGAAACTGCGACAGGATTTGATGTTTCCAAGGTTCTTGCTGTTAAGAAGATAATTACATACGACACAAATGAAAATAGATTTGTGAAGTTTATTTTAAGAATAACGATTAGAAAGATTGAAGATTTTTTGAATCGATATCTCAATAGTTCGGTAGTGGTAGAAGAAACAATTGTCATCAAAGCAAATGAAATGATTTCTTCTATTCGTGGTGCGTTAAATACATCTTTTTTAAGAGAGGTGTCGGATTTTAATACACTTCCAAGTATGTCTTTGGTGTTCAGCATGGCACCTGGATATCGTGAATTATATAAATATTATTTGATGATGCACCGTGGACTAGCTGTCAACGGAGATATATTCAGAATCTCTGTAAAAGATACAGCGCAGTTGTATGAGTATTGGTGTTTCATCAAACTGTTTAGTATTTTAAAGAAAGAGTATAAGCTGATCTCTCCGGATGTGATTAAGGTGGATAATAGTGGAATTACAGTGTCGCTTGTAAAAGGCCGCAAGTCAGAGGTATTATTCATTAATCCAAAAACAGGAGAAAAGATCAGATTAGTATATAATCCGGCTGAATCTAAGACACAGACGGTAAATCAGAAGCCGGATAATGTGTTGGAACTCGAAAAGTTGGGAACGGAAGTTTCCTATAAATATGTGTTTGATGCGAAGTATCGTATCGAAAATAATCCATCAAATGCATTTTATCCGGATGAGAATCCTGGTCCGAAGGTGGATGATATTAATACAATGCATCGTTATCGAGATTCCATCGTTTATGAAAATAAATTATCAAAGTTTACTTTTGAAAAGACCATGTTCGGTGCATATATTTTATTCCCTTATGCAGATGAGGAATTATATAAAGAACACCGTTTTTACAAGAGTATTGATACTGTAAATATTGGTGGTTTACCATTTTTACCGGGAGCAACAACGTTAGTGCAGGAATTGTTGGGTGATTTAATTTCTGATTCTAAAGAGTCTGCCTTTGAAAGAACGACACTTCCTAGAGGTATTGAAGAGAAGCTTGCTACAGTGGATTGGAATAAGAAGGATGTTCTTTTGGGGACTTTCAGAGATGCTCAACAGTTTAAGGTATGTTTTGACAAGAAAATGTACTATATTCCGGCGAAAGAAGTTGAAGATAAGGATCTTCCAATTCATTATGTGGCGTTATATCAAACCATCAATAAATTCGGTGCAGAAGCAGGTATCCGCTATTATGGAGAGGTTCTCAGAACAGCTTTAGTTCGACGAGAATCTATCAAAGAAGTACCGGTAAGAAGAAACAATGGACAAGAATTGTATTATCGATTTTATATTCGTGAATGGAAAGAATTGCAGAAGCCAATTTGTCCGCGTGAAGTCGGTTTTACTAAGAATTATACAAATTTATTCTTATTGGAACATAGTGAATATATTCCAGAATTACTCTTCCAGAGTGAAGAAGAATATAGATTCTATGCGGAATTAAAACGTAATGTAAATTCTGCAGAAATTAATGATGCCGGAGCCAATATCGGATTTGAGCATGAAGATACGAAATTTGTTTTTGCTGGAGGTAATATTCTTGCAATTCATAGAGATGAAATTGTAGAGCAGATTCCGGTAGCGGATTTCTCAAGAAAACCAGCAGCTACATTTAGAAAATTACAGAGAGCAACGGAAAACAAACAGAGTGAGTAAGAGGCGTAAAGTATGGATAATGAAGCAAAATTAAGACCATTATACTTGGCGAAAATCTTATATGAGCGAACAGATGAAGACCATTATCTGACCACAGCTCAGTTAATGAAAATTTTGAAAGAGGAATATGGCATTAATTCTCATAGACAAACTATCAAATCTGATATTGATGTTCTGACTAAATTTGGGATGGAAATCGAGGAGATAAAGTCTACACAGAACAGATATAATGCCTTCGGTCGTAAATTTGATCAGGCAGAATTGAAACTCCTTATAGATGCAGTGGAATCTTCAAAGTTCATTACACAGAGCAAAAGCGATGCGTTAGTTGAGAAACTTGGCACACTGACAAGTAATTATCGCGCGCAGGAGTTGAATAGAAATATTTCTGTTGAAGGAAGAATTAAGCCTGGTAATGAGAAGGTTTATCTGATTGTTGAAACAATCAATGAAGCAATCAATAAAAGAAAGAAAATTTCCTTCGAATGTTTTAAGTATAACGTAAAAAAAGAGAAGAAACTTAAGCGCGACGAACCATACATCATTACGCCGCTTCATTTGGTGTGGAATGGAGATTACTACTATATGATCGGCGTTTACGATTATCAAAACAGATTAGGTACTTTCCGCGTGGATCGAATTAACAAGATACCTACAATATTGAAAGAAGATGGTATTCCTGCACCAGAAGGCTTTGATTTGAATCAGTACTTGAATACGACGTTCAGAATGTTTAGTAGCCAGCATGAAGAAGTGGAACTGATTTGTGCGAACGAACTTATGGATGCGATAATTGACCGATTTGGGGAAGAGGTCGTTACATATGCACATGATATGGAATCGTTTAGGGCTGTTGTTGACGTGGCTGTGAGTCATGTATTCTATAGCTGGGTGTTCGGATTTTGTGGGAAGGTCAAGATAAAGAGACCAGAAATAGTAAAGAACAAATATTATGAAATGGTTCGTTTTGCCTACGACGATTTGGAGAGAAATTAATAATTTTCTACAGAAGATAAAGATGGAAGGAAGAGTGGGATATGATTCAAGAAGAATTAAAAGTAACCTTCGATATAAATACAATAGATCATCTAGGAGTAAAGTTATATTCTACACTTCCGCCGATGATAGCAGAATTAGTATCGAACGCTTGGGATGCAGACGCAAGAAATGTTTATATTAATTTTGTAAATGAACCGGAAAAAGCAATTACTGTGCGGGATGATGGAATAGGAATGACATTTTCGGAGCTAAACGAACAGTTTTTGAAGGTGGGAAGAAACCGTAGGGTGGAATCATGCAAAGATGAAACGTTAGGTGGAAGAAAAGTTTTAGGGAAAAAAGGTCTGGGAAAACTTTCAATGTTTGGTATTGGCAAAAGAATTACTATTTCTACTGTAAAACAAGGAATAAAAAACACTTTTGTAATGGATTATGAACAATTGAAAGCATGTGAAGAAAATGTCTATAAACCTACTATAGTGGATTACTGTATCCAAACAGATGAAGGAAATGGAACCTCTTTTTTAATAGAAAAGTTGTCCAGAAAATCAGATTTTGATATAGAAGGATTAAAGAGAAATCTTCAAACAAGGTTTCATATATACTCAGAGCAGTTTGTTGTTCATATTAATGATGATAAAGCTTTCGAAATTAATTCCAACGAAATTCCGGAAGATAAAAGTCAATTTATATGGAAGTTTCCGGAGGATTTTGAAAAAGATTTTGAAATAGAAATTGATAAAAATAAAAAGCTGTTTAATTTTGGAAAGCGAAATGGAGTGATAGGTAAAATATATACTGCACAGACTCCGTTGAATAAAGATATTCAAGGAATTGTTTTGTTTTCAAGAGGAAAATTAGTACAGGAACATAGTGCTTTTGATGATAGAGCGAATGATAATTTCTTTCAATATATGTCTGGAACATTTGATGTGGATTTCATAGATGAGAGTTTTGATGTTGATAATTGTTCAACAGATAGAAAATCATTGGCGTGGGATATAGATGAAAATGAAGAATTAAGTCAATTGAAAGAACTGTTGAAGAAAATCGTCTCTATTTCACAGAAGAAATGGAGAGAGCAAAGAAAAGCTGAGAAAAAGAAAAAAGTTTCTGCTCACGGTCAGGATGTAGACGAGTGGTTAAAAACATTGAATCCTGCTGAAAAGCAATTGGCTCAAAAACTTACAAATGCCATTATCGAAAATGACGATATAAGTGAAGCGGCAGCTTCTGAATATATTAGTTGTATAAAAGACATGTATGGATTTGAAGGCTTTAAGCAATTTACCGCGCAATTAGATGAGTTGCAAGAATTGGATAATGCTAATGCAATTAAATTACTTACAGATTGGAATAATATTGAGACAAAAGAATATGCAAAAATTGCCATGGGTAGGATAAAAACTATAGAGCAATTTGATAAAATTATAAGGACCGACGCTTCAGAAAGAGATGTTATTCAGAAATTTCTGGCAGAATTTCCATGGTTATTAGATCCGAAGATGTCTAAATTTGAAAGAGAAGTAACATATACTAATCTGCTTAAAAGACAATTTGCTGATGAATCGAACTTGCCGGAAAGCAATAGAAGAATAGATTTCCTTTGTACTAATAGTTCAGGCGTGATTCATGTTATTGAATTAAAAAGGCCGAGAATTAAGTTAAGAACAAAGGAAATACAGCAAATAGCAGAGTATGTGGAATTTATTAAAAAACAATGTCCTCAATCAACTATTGTGGTTAAAGGATTTTTAATTTCAGATAATATGACATATGAGCCAGGAATGGAAACTATTCGTCAAGCGCTTGAAAGTGCGAACATTTTTATTAAATCTTATTCAGATTTATTGGCTGAGGCGAGAAGATATAATAATGACTTATATAAAATGTACGAAGAGATAAGTGAAAAGAAAACGAAGGAAATAGATGGGGAAACTTAGATTAAAATATAGTTCATTTTTAGTCACTTATTAGAGGGGAAAAGATATGATAAAAAGGGATAAAACAATTCAATATTACAATGATTATGCGGAGCAATTTATTGCAACAACAGTTAATGTGGAATTCCATCATATGCAGAATCGTTTCCTAGACAAATTAAAAGCAGAAGCTTATATCCTAGATTTTGGTTGTGGTTCTGGTCGTGATACAAAATGCTTCTTAGAACAAGGCTATCAAGTAGACGCCATTGATGGTTCCAAAGAACTTTGTAAGATGGCCAGTGAACTTACAGGTATTCAAGTGAAGCATATGTACTTCCAAGAACTATCCGAAGTAGAAAAATACGATGGCATCTGGGCATGCTCATCAATTCTTCATTTGGATCATAATGACTTGGAAGAGGTGATGAAAAAAATGGCATGTGCAGTAAAAACTAATGGAATCATTTACACGTCATTTAAGTATGGTACATTTTCAGGTGAAAGAAACGGAAGATATTTTACTGATATGACGGAAGAAACATTTAATGAATTATTACAGAAGATTCCGGGACTTAATATCGAAGAGCAGTGGATTACTTCAGATGTTCGTCCGGGAAGAGGAGAAGAAAAATGGCTCAACCTAATTTTGAGGAAAAATTAGAAATAGAGAAATTTCATATTGAATCTACGGACGTTATGACCGGAGATCGAAACAAAAGTAGATTTCTGCTTTATCAGCTGAAGCTCAGTATGGCTCAGGCCAAACAGATTGATATTATCGTGTCTTTTCTTATGGAATCCGGAGTAAGAATGCTACTGAAAGATTTGAAAGCAGCATTGGATCGTGGCGTTCAGATTCGTATCCTTACTGGAAATTATCTGGGAATTACGCAACCATCAGCTCTTTTTCTTATCAAAAAGGAATTAGGCGACAAGGTGGAGCTGCGCTTCTACAATGATAAGGAACGTTCTTTCCATCCGAAATCATACATATTCCATTATGAGAATATGAGTGAAATTTATATTGGTTCATCTAACATTTCCAGAAGTGCGTTGACTTCCGGAATCGAATGGAATTACCGATTCAATAGCAAACAGGATAGTCAGAACTTTAATTTGTTTTATGAGACTTTCGTTGATTTGTTTGAAAACCACTCTTATGTGATTGATGATGAAGAATTGACTCGATATTCCAAGAACTGGCATAAGCCGGCGCTTGCGAAGGACCTTGCCAAATATGATCAAGAAGACCTGGACACAAAGGTTGAAATGCTGTTCCAACCAAGAGGTGCGCAGATTGAAGCGCTTTGTGCGTTGGAGAATAGTAGATTAGAGGGTGCTGTGCGTGGATTAGTTCATGCTGCAACCGGTGTGGGTAAGACATATTTGGCTGCATTTGATTCTGCAAAATATGAGAGAGTGTTATTTGTTGCTCATAGAGAAGAAATTTTAAAACAGGCGGCCACTTCATTTAAGAATGTACGCCATTCTGATGATTATGGTTTCTTTTATGGAAAACAAAAGGATACCGGAAAATCAGTGATTTTCGCTTCTGTGGCAACGCTGGGCAGAAGTGAATATTTGACAGAGGAATATTTTGCTCCGGATTATTTCACGTACCTGGTGATTGATGAATTTCATCACGCAGTTACGGATCAGTATCAGAGAATCGTTAATTATTTTAAGCCACAGTTTATGCTGGGGCTTACAGCTACGCCTGAAAGAATGGATGGAAAATCTATTTATGAGATTTGCGATTATAATGTTCCGTATGAGATTACTTTGAAAGAAGCAATCAATAAGGGAGCATTGGTGCCGTTCCATTATTATGGCATTTACGATGAAACAGATTATTCGACTCTTCGATTGGTAAAAGGCCGATATGATGAGAAGGATTTGAATGATAAATATATTGGCAACGTGAAACGATACGATTTGATTTATAAATATTACAAGAAATATCGTTCAAAACGTGCTTTGGGATTTTGTAGCTCAAGAAAACATGCAGAAGAAATGGCGAAGGAATTTTGCAAACGAGGTGTAAAATCTGTAGCTGTATACAGTAATGCTGATGGTGAATTTTCAGAAGAAAGAAACCAAGCCATTGAAAAATTAAAGAACCAAGAAATACAGGTTATTTTCTCTGTTGACATGTTCAACGAGGGGGTGGATATCGCATCTCTTGATATGGTTATGTTCTTAAGACCGACAGAATCACCGACAGTATTCTTACAACAGTTAGGACGTGGGCTTCGTACATATAAGGGAAAAGAGTACGTGAATGTTCTTGATTTTATCGGAAATTATGAAAAAGCTGGACGAGCACCGTTCTTATTGAGTGGTGGTGCACGTACCGGAGAAAGAAACGCATACGATTATTATGAAATCGAATACCCAGATGATTGTATCGTGGATTTTGACATGCGATTGATTGATCTTTTCCGGGAAATGGACAAGAAGTCATTATCTATTAAGGAGAAAATCACGCAAGAATATTATCGTGTGAAAGAATTGTTGGATGGAAAAGTACCGACACGAATGGAACTGTTCACTAATATGGACGATGACATTTATGAATATTGCATGAAGAATTCCAAGGAAAATCCGTTCAAGCGATACATGGATTTTCTTTATGAAATACACGAATTGTCGGAAGAAGAAGTTCAAGTTTATTCTGGAATAGGCAGAGAATTCTTACAGCTGATTGAAACAACAGATATGCAGAAGGTTTATAAGATGCCAATTCTGTATGGATTCTATAATGACGGAAATGTAAGACTGACTGTTACAGATGAGGAAGTGCTTGAAAGTTGGAAGAAATTCTTTAATCGAGGAACAAACTGGAAGGACTTTCCGAATGTAACATCTTATACGGAATATCAAAAGATAACCGATAAGCAGCATTTGAACAAGGCGAAAAGTATGCCAATTAAGTTTTTGAAAGCTTCCGGAAAGGGTTTTTTTGTGGACGAAGATGGATATGCTTTGGCGATTAGGGAAGACCTTGCTGATGTTATTGGATTACATGCTTTCAAGGCACAGATGAAAGATATTATAGAGTACCGGACGATGGAGTATTATCGAAGACGGTATGTGGAGAAATAAAACGAATACGGAATGTGTATTCGTTGATAATACTTAAAGAATATCAATAGAAGGAATGTGGAGGAAGAAGTAATGATTTTGTCTGATAACGAAACCAAAGTGGATTTACTTGTTGTGGTCAAGCAATTATACACCTCGTCGTGGCAAGCTCCATATCATTCGTTTCGCCGCAAGCGGCAAAACTCATTCATTCTGCTGCCCCTCCTCTCCCCACAAAGTTTTGCAACTTTGCGGGGACCCCGTGAGGTGATTGCGTTCTCCGAAGGCTCCTCGCCGGAGGGCTATGATTTGTGCGAGCAATGAGCCGAACGAATATGCTTGCGTATTCACTCGGCGAATGCCACAGCAGCCGGCAGAATGTCGGCTTCCGCAGTCATGGTCTGCTCCAAATCATACAGGGGACGCTACGCTTCCCCTGCGCTGGCTGCCGCCAGCTACCCTTTTGTGGA
>Peterbilt_p2__coassemble_585_pt1 | contig 25341 bp, 23 predicted proteins | sample Peterbilt_p2__metabat2_high_PE_047 | metagenome-assembled genome bin Peterbilt_p2
ACTGGCAGAAAAACTGTTTCTTTCTGATAAGGCGATATCAAAATGGGAACGTGGACTGAGTCTCCCAGATATCGCCTTATTGGAACCTCTGGCAGATATCCTGGGAGTAACAGTCGCAGAGCTGCTAAAAGGTGAGCGGATTCATGCCGCACTTGAGCCGCAGGAGATGGATGAACTGCTGGGAAAAACCATTCATTTGTCAGACAATCAAAAACACGTACATTCTGGTTTTCACAAAATGTGGTATTTGTTTGTCCTGGGATTCAGCATATTGGAATTCGGAATTTTAATATGGCAGGATGTAAATCTGATCCAGAAGGACATCTTTGTTTTAGAAGCTTTATTTGCCTTATTTGGTGCATGGTTCTGCTTATTTGCAAAAGAACAGCTTCCGACTTATTATGATGAAAATGAACTTCATTATGTGTCCGACGGGGTCTTCCGAATGAATATTCCGTTTATTCGGATTCACAACAGTAACTGGCCGTATATTGTAAAATGCTGCCGATACTGGATGCTGGGATCCATGATCCTATTTCCTGTTGTCAGCTTTCTCCTGGTTACGGCAGGCTTGTGGGAATCGTCTCAAAAAGCGGTTACTTTGATTTGGGTATTCGGGTTGTTTGGTACCATTCTTGGAACTGGAAAATATTATGAATAGATGGGGATTGGTGTAAAATTATATCCCATTCGCTCTTGACAAATCTTTTTTAAAATAGCTATGATTCAAATTGTTTGAATCATAGCTATTTTATTAGAAAATCAGATAATGTTGCTTCTCATTCCAAGCGTACAGTGCGCCAGTAATTTTTCTTCATCAAGTATCTCTATTTGTTTTCGGGAGGTATCTAAGATCCCTTCTTTTTTCAGGATCCGAATCGAGCGCTCCATCTGGGCAGTGGACGCTCCCGCAATGCTGGCAAGTTCTGACTGCGACAGCGGGATTTTCGCAGAGAGCGGGTGGACTTTTGTAAGATAGAGGTATAAGATATCGCAAATTCTAGCCAGACATGGTTCAAATGTCTGATTGATACTGTCAAAGAACATATATCCGATAAAATCACAATTCTCACGAAGCAGCTCCCCGGCAAAGGTTCCGTTTTCTGTTGCTATCTTTTTCAAAGTGGGATACGACATCTTGTATACCTCACAGTCTGTCAGTGCCTGTATGATCATTTCATATTCCACACGAAATTCATGAATCTCGACGCCTACCGGGAAAATAGTCCCGGGGCCAAACATATTCAGAGACTTCTTCCCCTGTTCATGCCCAAGTGAAAGATGGACAATTCCGTTTTTGATATAGTAAGCAGTGTTATTGATCACTCCATATTGTGTCAGATAACTGCCTTTTCTGATCTACGTCTTTTGCACCTCATAATTTAAGATTACATCCTCAAAATCATTCAGATAATTTGCCAGATAAATACTCGGAATGATATGCGGTTCAATATCAGCCATTTTTTTCATCCTTTCAGCGGTTCTTAAGATCTGTTTATTTTATTCTAATTTCCATCGGTCCTGTGAGTCAAGAAAAAAGAAGAAAAAAATCGTTCTTTTCCCTCATATGAGGGGGAACTATTCAGAAGGAACTTTTATAGTATAAATCAGAAAGATTCAAGGAAATAGAAAGGATGACAAACATGAAAGTTTTTGAACCTATGAAGATCAATGGTCTGGAACTGAAAAACAGGATGGTCGTATCAGCCATGGTGACCAATTATTGTACACCGGACGGAAAGGCAACCGAAAAATTTATTGCTTATCACGAACACAAAGCAAAAGGTGGATGGGCAGATTGAAAGCCATCGGAAGCTGACCGAACGCGTTCACGCCGCAGGCGGAAAAATCGCAGCTCAGATTTATCATGCCGGAAGAGAGACAAGCAGTGCCGTGACCGGAGTGCAGCCCGTAGCCCCTTCTGCAGTCCGGGAGCCAAGTATGCCGGAAACACCCAGAGAATTGACGATCCCGGAAATCCATACTCTGGTAGAGCAATTCGGTGACTGTGCAAAAAGAGCCAAAGCAGCCGGATTTGATGCAGTAGAAGTGCATGGAGCGCACGGATATCTGGCAGGCGCTTTCGCATCCCCGTTTTCTAACAAACGAAGCGACGAATATGGCGGAACGATCCGCAATCGTGCAAGATTTGGCATGGAGATTATTCGGAACATCAAAGAAAAATGCGGAAAAGACTATCCGGTGTTGTATCGGATCTCTTCTGTAGAATATGTGCCGGGTGGGCTGGATATCGAAGAGTCAAAGGTCATCGCAAGGTTGATGGAAGAAGCGGGCGCAGACTGTATTCACTGTTCCCAGGGCGTATACGCATCCACGCACACGATCATTCCGCCCTCCGTATTTCCGTGGGCGGGTTATGTGGAACATGCCGCAGAAATGAAAAAAGCAGTTCAGATTCCTGTTATCGCTGTAGGACGAATCAATGATGTAGAGATTGCGGAAAGTGTTCTCCAGTCCAAAAAGGCAGATCTTGTGACCATGGCAAGAGCCTCCCTGGCGGATCCAGAACTGCCAAACAAGGTTCTGAAAGGACGGGGAGACGAAGTGATCCGTTGTATCGGCTGTCTGCAGGGCTGTATCGGAGAGAACGGAAAAGGAAACGGTATCCGCTGCCTGGTAAATCCGCTTACCGGAATGGAAGATGAATATGATTTGACTCTTGCCGAAAAGGCAAAACAGGTCCTCGTTATAGGCGGTGGTATTGCAGGATGTGAGGCTGCGATCTCGGCAGCGTTAAAGGGACATAAAGTCACTTTGATCGAAAAAAATAACCGATTGGGCGGACAGTGGATTCCCGCATCGGTTCCGATCGGAAAAAGCGAGTTTACTTCGTTTTTGTGCTGGCAGAAGAGTATGCTGGAGAAAATGCATGTACAGATCCTTCTGAATACAACCGTCGATGCAGAACTGATCAAACTCTATGAACCGGATACGGTCATCATCGCAACCGGAAGCAGACCGTTTATTCCGCCGATTCAAGGTGCAGATCAGAATTTTGTCGTAGCTGCTCATGATGTACTCCTTGGAAAAACAGAGCCGGGCAATCGTGTTGTAGTCATCGGCGGCGGTCTCGTAGGAGCTGAAACTGCCGATATGCTCGGTCAGCAATGTGAACAGGTAACCATTATAGAAATGCTTCCGCAGATTATGAAAGATGGAGAAGCAGCTCCAACAAAATACATGAAAGAGCGGTTTTTCCAAAACGGAGTTCAGATTCATACTTCTACAAAACTTTTGGAAATCGGAGATCATACGGTAACCGCAGAAAAAGACGGGGAAAGATTTGTACTTGAAAATATTGATACGGTTATTATTGCAGTCGGCGTGAAAACAGACAGAACCCTTCTGGATTCCATGGAACATGTTTCCTGCAAAGTATTAAAAGTGGGAGATGCCAATGGGGTGAAAAACGGATATCTTGGAATCCGGGAAGGATACGAGGCAGGATTGAATGCGTAAAGAAAAGGAGAGGGAAAAATGGCAGAAGCAGTAAAAGATTATCAAAAGCTGGAACATGATATCATTCGTCTTGCAGACCGTGCAGACAATATTGCCAGTGCACAACGGTGCGCGACCAGACTCCGTCTGGTTTTGAAAAATACACCCGGACAGGCAGAGGGAAAAATCAAAGCCCTGCCCGGCGTGATCACGGTTGTACAGAAACAGGGACAGTTTCAAGTCGTGATAGGAAATCATGTGGGAGATGTATTCGAGGCAGTTTCGGCAGAACTTGAAACAAACAAAAAACAGAACAGGAAGAACGCCCAAAAGAAAACCTGTTAAACCGCCTGCTTCAGATGATATCAGGAATATTTGCACCTGTCTGTTATGTCCTTGCAGCCGGAGGACTTTTACAGGGATTGCTGATCATTCTTACAATGGCAGTACCATCCGTGACAGAAACCGGAGTCTATCAGGTTTTTAATTTTATCAGCTGGACGCCGTTTACCTTTTTGCCGGTACTGCTTGCGATTTCCGCATCAAAGCATTTTCACTGCAATCCATATATTGCGGCCGCCTGCTGTCTGGCACTTGTAAATCCTGTGTGGACAGAAATGGCAGGAAAAATCGCAGAAGGAGAGAATATCCGTTTTCTTTTTGTAAACCTGACGGAAATCACCTATAGCTCTTCTGTACTGCCGCCTTTGATTTTAGTTGCACTGCTGTCCAAGCTGGAGAAATTTCTAAATAAACATTTGCCGGAATTGATCAAATCCTTATTTACTCCGCTTATCTGCCTGGCAGCGCTGGTTCCACTGACCATCGTTGTGATCGGTCCATTGATCCAGTGGCTGTCCAATGGAGTTGCCGCCGGATACAATCTTCTGTATCAGATGGCGCCTCCGATCGCAGGTGCAGTTGTCGGCGGGGTGTGGCAGGTGATCGTAATCTTTGGCATTCACTGGGGGATGGTTCCGATTGTAATTGCCAATTTTGCGCAGAACGGACAGGACACACTGCAGATTTTTATTCAGATTGCTGTAATTTCACAGATGGCAGCTGCATTTGGAGTATTTTTAAAAGCAAAAGACAAGCAGCTGAGAACAGATGCACTGTCCGCCGGAATCACAGGAATTTTCGGAATTACAGAACCGGTAATCTATGGGATCACACTGCCGAGAAAGAAACCGTTTATTTATGGCTGTATCTGGGCTGCAATCGGAAGTGCAATCGCTGCGATACTGGGAGCAACACAGTATGTGTATGCAGGACTTCCGGGACTGATCTCCGTGGTAAATTCCATATCTGTGGAAAATCCGGGTTCATTTCCAGCCTGTGCCACAGGAGCAGCAGTGACGATTACAGGAACAATCGGAAGTATCCTGCTGTTTGGGTGCGAACCAAAGCAAAAGGAAAACGCAGAGCATTCTATTTTGGGACAAACTGTTTTCAGTCCGCTGACAGGAGAACTCAAATCTCTAAAAGACGTCAATGATCCCACATTTTCAGAAGAGATACTTGGAAAAGGAATTGCAATTCTTCCAAAAGAAGGAATCGTCTATGCGCCTTTTGACGGAGTAGTGTCCGCTCTTTTTGATACAAAACATGCAATTGGACTGACAGACGATCAGGGAATGGAGCTTTTGATCCATGTAGGACTGGAAACGGTAAATTTGGGCGGAACTCATTTTGAGGTGCATATTTCTCAGGGGGATCTGGTGAAAAAAGGTGATCCGCTGATTACATTTGATCTGCAGGAAATCCAGAAAACACATGATGTCATTACACCGGTTCTTATTACAAACGCAGATGATTTTTCAGAAATCGTGGTACAAAAAGAATTCGGTCCGGTAAAAGCAGGAGATGCAATTTTAACAGTCAAAAAATAGAGAAAGGATAAAAAAGAGATGAATCGAGTAATATTTCCAAAGGATTTTTTATGGGGCGGCGCAGTGGCAGCCAACCAGTGTGAAGGAGTGTATTTGGAGGATGGAAAAGGGCTGTCCATTCAGGATATCATGCCAAAGGGAATCAAGGGGGCACCTACAGAAGAACCTACAGCGGATAACATGAAGCTTGTGGCAGTCGATTTTTACCATCGTTACAAAGAAGATATTGCCATGCTTGCAGAGATGGGATTTAAGGTGTTTCGATTTTCTATTGCATGGTCCAGAATTTTCCCAAATGGAAATGACAAAGAGCCAAATGAAAAAGGACTTCACTTCTATGATGATGTACTGAATGAGTGCAAAAAGTATGGTATTGAGCCATTGGTGACGATTTCCCATTACGAGACTCCATTGCATCTTGCAAGAGAGTATGACGGATGGAGGAGCCGAAAGCTCATCGACTTTTATATGCATTTCTGTAAAGTAATCTTTGAACGCTACAAAGGAAAAGTAAAGTACTGGCTTACTTCTAATGAAATCAATTCTGTGCTGCATCAGCCTCTGATCAGCGGTGGAATCCTGACTCCAAAGGAACAGCTCACAAAGCAGGAGCTGTATCAGGCAATCCATCATGAACTGGTTGCATCAGCAAAAGCAGTAAAGCTGGCGCATGAGATTATGCCGGACAGTCAGGTTGGCTGCATGATTCTGGCAATGCCGACATACCCGCTGACACCAAAGCCGGAGGATGTACTGGCAGCAATGCAGGCAGAACAGAAAAACTATTTCTTTGCAGATGTTCAGGTGCGCGGTGCATATCCAAAATATCTGGACAGCTATCTGAAAGAACAGAATGTCAGGATCAAGACAAAAATCCTGACGGGAACTATTGCTGTCTATATCGGAATCGTCTGTTATCTGTCCACAAAATTTGCACAGGGATCCACAACTGTTGGTATGATCGTATCCATCAAATTTATGAATTACAGCCGCTTTCACACACATCTGTATTGTTTCCACACTGCCTTCATGATAAACTGTCTTTATAAATGATAAAAATCACAGAGCTGAAACACGCATGGAAAAACTACAGAATACCAAAGAACCTTCCAAGGAGCCGGAACGTATGAAATACCGGCTTTCGGAAGCGATGAAAGAATGTATGAAATATGCGCCGGTAGAAAAAATCACAGTAAAAGAAATTGTTGAAGTATGCGGTACAACAAGGCAGACCTTTTACCGAAACTTTCAGGACAAATACGATTTGATCAACTGGTATTTTGATAAGATTCTTTTGAAATCTTTCGAGTACATGGGAGAGAGCGAAACAATCTACGAAGGACTTGTCAATAAATTTTATTATATCCAGCAGGAGAACCTGTTTTTTCGTACTGCCTTTAAGAATGATGATCAGAACTGCCTGCGGGATCACGACTTTCATCTGATCCTTCAATTTTATACAGACCAGATTGAACAGAAGACCGGAGAGAAAATTTCAGAGCATTTGCGTTTCCTACTGGAAATGTATTGTCAGGGTTCCATCTATATGACTGTACAGTGGGTTCTTGGAAAGCTGAAAGGAACTCCAGAAGAAATTGCACGCTCTCTGGTTGATGCTATGCCTCTGGAACTAATGGAAGTATTTAAGGCATTAAATCTATTGTAAAGTGACAAATTTGACAGTTTGTCACTTTCTATTTTTGTGAAAAATTGTTAAAATCAAAACAAAGGAGAGTGATACAAATGGCAAATAGAATTATGCTGAACGAAACATCTTATCATGGGGCAGGAGCAATCCAGGAAATTGCAGCAGAAGCAAAGGCAAGAGCTTTCAAAAAAGCATTCGTCTGCTCGGATCCGGATCTGATCAAATTCGGAGTCACAGGAAAGGTGACAGACGTTCTTGACAAAGCTGGGCTTGCTTATGAAATTTATTCTGACATCAAAGCAAACCCGACCATCGAAAATGTACAGAATGGTGTTGCCGCATTCAAAGCTGCCAAAGCAGATTACATTGTTGCAATTGGCGGCGGTTCTTCTATGGATACCGCAAAGGCAATCGGTATTATCATTGCAAATCCGGAATTTGAAGACGTAAGAAGTCTGGAGGGTGTGGCGCCTACAACAAAACCCTGTATTCCAATCATTGCCGTTCCGACAACTGCAGGAACAGCTGCAGAAGTTACCATCAACTATGTGATCACAGATGTGGAAAGAAAAAGAAAATTTGTCTGTGTGGATCCGCATGATATGCCGATCATTGCGATCGTTGATCCGGATATGATGTCCTCTATGCCAAAGGGACTGACTGCCTCTACCGGTATGGATGCACTGACACATGCCATCGAAGGTTATACAACCAAAGGAGCATGGGAGATGACAGACATGTTCCACTTAAAAGCAATCGAGATCATTTCCAGATCTTTAAGAAGTGCAGTAGCAAATGAAAAAGAAGGACGGGAAGGAATGGCCCTCGGACAGTATATCGCAGGGATGGGATTTTCCAATGTCGGCCTTGGAATTGCGCATTCCATGGCACATACATTAGGAGCTGTTTATGATACGCCGCATGGTGTCGCATGTGCGATGATGCTTCCGATTGTTATGGAATACAATGCAGATTGCTCCGGAGAAAAATATCGCGAAATCGCACGTGCTATGGGCGTGAAAGGTGTAGATGAGATGTCTGCTGACGAGTACAGAAAAGCTGCTGTGGATGCAGTACAGAAACTTTCTGTAGATGTAGGAATCCCAACAAAGCTGGAGAAGCACTCAAAGAAGAAGATCTTCCGTTCCTTGCCGAATCTGCACACGCAGATGCATGTGCACCTGGCAATCCAAAAGATGCCAGTGTAGAAGATCTGAAAAACTTATTCAGAAAACTGATGTAAACAGAAACAGACAGGACAGCCGTTGAAAGAGATGGCAATCCTGTCTTTTTTACTTTTGAAAGTTTATTAAGCTAAAGCGTTAATTTGCCAGTTCTTTAAAAAAATAAAGAAAACAGTGCAAAACCTATTGACAATTTATTAAAAAAGTATAAAATATCTATAAAACAGAGTGCACTCTATTACAAAGAAATGGGAGATGAAAATTTTATGGCAACTTTTATAACAGGGCTTGTAATACTTTTACTTGGAGGCTGGCTGTACGGGAAATTTGTAGAGCATGTCTTTAAACCTGACGATCGCGAGACTCCAGCCGTACGAATGAAAGACGGTATTGATTATGTTCCTATGAATAAGTGGAAAAACGCATTGATCAACCTCTTAAATATCGCAGGTACTGGTCCGATTTTTGGGCCGATTCAGGGGATCTTGTTTGGACCAATCGCATTTATTACCATTCCAATCGGATGTGTGATCAGCGGTGCAACACATGACTATTTAAGCGGAATGATGTCACTTCGCCAGAATGGTGCACAAATGCCGGGAATCATCCGGAAATTTCTGGGAAATAAAACCTATCAGGTGTATAATATTTTCCTTTGTTTTCTGATGCTTCTTGTTGGTGCTGTTTTCACCTATACCCCGGGAGATCTATTCGCAGGACAGATTTGCGGATTTCAGGATGTCAATGTATGGACATGGGTAATTTACGGAGTGATCTTGCTTTACTATCTGGTGGCCACGTTGTTCCCGATTGATAAGATCATCGGAAAGATTTATCCGATTTTCGGTGCGATTTTGCTTTTATCAGCAATCGGAGTATTTGCAGGAATCTTTATTCAGGGGTATCAGCTTGACAATATTGATTTTAGCCACGGTCTCAAAGGAATTTTTGATGTATATCCAATTTTTGATGCACAAGGAAATTCAGGAGTGGGAACAAAATTCATCCCTGTCTTTTTCGTAACAGTAGCCTGTGGAATTACATCCGGATTTCACTCTACACAGTGTACTTTAATTGGACGTTCTGTTGAACATGAAAAAGAAGGACGCACAGTCTTTTATGGAATGATGATCCTGGAAGGCCTGATCGCAATGATCTGGGCAGCTGCAGCTATGGGACTTTACAACAGCGGTTCTACTGCAGGAGCTACTGCAGCAGTTGGCGAAGTTGCAAAAGGCCTGCTTGGTCCTGTGGGAGGAATCATGGCAATCCTCGGTGTGATTGTTCTTCCAATTACATCCGGAGATACCGCCCTTCGTTCCTGCCGTCTGATGGTGGCAGATTACTTGCACATTGATCAGAAAACAAGAAAAAATCGTGTACTTGTGACATTGGGAATTTTTATTCCAGTTATTTTGATTCTTGTTTTTGCAAAAATGAATGCAGAAGGATTTAATATCCTTTGGAGATACTTTGCATGGAGCAATCAGACTATCGGCGTATTTGCGTTTGCTGCAATCACCATTTATCTGATGGCAAAAAAAGGTGCAAAAAAAGGGATTTACCTGATTGCCCTAATTCCGGGAAGTTTTTATATGTTCATTATATCTTCTTTCATTTTGAGTCAAAAAATCGGGTTTAGTCTTCCGATGACAGTCGCATACATAATCGCAGGGATTCTGACTGCTTTGTATTTTGCAGGTTTGATCATTGCTGGCAAAAAGTATGCTGCAAACCATGAAGAAGAATAGGATTCTTTTTCAAAACTGTTTTTCGTAGTTACATAAATGTTCCTTCTGCGCTATAATATTTACTAGAAGGAAAAAGAAAGAAGGAATTGTAAATGAAAGTTTTGATGTTAAACGGAAGCCCCAGAAAAGATGGATGTACGTATACTGCACTTGGCCGGATTGCGGAGGCATTAAAAGAGAATGGGATTGAAAGTGAAATCTTTCAGGCAGGAGATCCGGCGCTTGAAAATGTAAAGGCCGCTGCTGAAAAAATGAAGGAAGCAGATGCTCTGATCGTTGGTTCTCCTGTATACTGGGCATCTCCATCTGGACAGATCGTGGAATTTATGGATAAGTTTTGTTCCATTGCCGGAAAGGATATGCTTCTGAAGCCTGCGGCTGCAATTGCATCTGCAAGACGTGCAGGTACGACAGCAACACTGGATGTTCTCTTAAAATATTTTTCATTTCACCAGATGCCGGTTGTTTCTTCGAACTATTGGAATATGGTTCATGGCAACACACCGGATGAAGTGATGCAGGACAAGGAAGGTCTTCAGATCATGCATGTTCTCGGGAAAAATATGGCATGGATCCTGCACTGTCTGGAAGCCGGAAAAAATGCCGGAGTTCCAAAACCGGCAGCAGAGGAGAAGATCAAAACAAATTTTATTCGTTCATAATTTAAGAGTGGATTAGCAGACACTGCCGGCAGAGATAATCTGCCGGTTTTTTCATTTCAATCATTCATAATAATTAATAAAGTTTAAGATTTGCTTTGGGATTTTTTTAAGAAAGGAGCGGCATAATAGTTTTCAGGAGGTGGATAAAATCATGAAAGCACATAGAATTACCATAATCATTCCCTGTTTTAACGAAGAAGAGACGCTCCCTGTATATTATCAGGCAATGCTGCCTGTCATGAAACAGATGAATCCCGTTGATTTTGAGCTTCTATTTATTGATGATGGATCCAGCGATCATACCTTGCTTGAAATGAAACAACTGCATCAAAAAGATCCGCGCTGTAAATATCTTTCTTTTTCCCGTAATTTTGGAAAAGAAGCGGCTATTTATGCGGGGCTTTCCAAGGCAAGCGGCGATTATGTTGCAGTTATGGATGTAGATCTGCAGGATCCACCGTCACTTTTGCCAGAAATGTACAAAATCCTGATAGAAGAGGAGTATGACAGTGTTGCAACCAGACGATCAGACCGCACCGGAGAACCCCAAATACGTTCTTTTTTATCTGACAGTTTCTATAAAATCATCAACCGGATTTCAAAAACAGAAATTATGCGTGGTGCCAGGGATTTTCGTCTTATGAAGCGGAACATGGTAGATGCAGTTTTGGAAATGAGTGAATACAACCGATTTTCGAAAGGTATTTTTGAATGGGTAGGATTTCGCACAAAATGGTTGGAATACGAAAATATTGAACGTTCTGCAGGCGAAACAAAATGGTCTTTGAAAAAACTGTTTGTCTATTCAATGGAAGGAATCACTGGATTTTCGGTAGCTCCGCTATCACTGGCATCTGTACTTGGACTTTTATTTTGTCTGATTTCATTTGTCATGATCGTGGTGATTATCATAAGGACATTGATCTGGGGCGATCCTGTGTCTGGCTGGCCTTCGCTTACCTGTATCATATTTATGGTAAGCGGAGTGCAGCTTTTGTGTACGGGAATTGTTGGGCAATATCTGTCCAAAACATACCTGGAGACAAAGCATCGCCCGATCTTTATTTTAAAAGATTCCAGTGAAAAGGAGAACATATGAAGAACAGATATACACAATTACGGGTTTCCATTCTTTTCATTTTTTTGACTCTGCTTTTTTGCTGGTTATTTTGTGGAAAATATGGGGTGTTTGGTTCTAAAGTAGATTGGATCAGCCAGCACAGCGTATTTCCGGACTATTTCCGGCAGCAATTTTACGATACGGGAGATTTTTTTCCGGAATTTGCCCTTGATATAGGAGGCGGACAAAACATCTATCATTTTGCTTATTACGGATTGTACAGTCCTGTTTTCTGGCTTTCGTACCTGTTGCCCTTTGTAAAAATGAGTGATTATCTGATTGCTGCATCCTTTGTCTGTCTTACCGCATCCATAATTTTGTTTTACTGCTGGCTGAAAAAAAGAGGATTTTCCCCCATCATCTGTTTTCTGACGGCCTGTCTGTTTCTGCTGGCAGCACCTATGATTTTTCAGTCTTATAACCAGATTATGTTTGTAAACTATATGCCATTTTTATGTATGGGACTCTGGGGCGTAGATTCTTTTCTCGAAAAGGGGAGTTCGTTTCTCTATATACTGAGTGTATTTTTCATGATCCTGACCAGCTTTTATTTCAGTGTCGGAGGAATTCTGGTTCTGATTTTATATGGGATGCATCGATACTTTCTGCTGCAGGATTTATCAGAAGAAGACCTCCGCCTTTGGCGTTTTTTCCGAGATGAGATTCGTTTTTTGTACCCCATACTGCTTGCAATTCTGCTGAGTGCCTTCTTTTTGATGCCGACTGCAATGGCTTTGACAGGAGGAAGAGGCGAAAACAGAGATACAACGCTTTTGTCTCTTTTGATTCCTTCTATCAAACTTTCTGCGGTTTTGTATCACCCGTATGGCATTGGTCTGACCACACTGGCTGTGACAGCTTTGCTTGCCGGAATTACATGGAAACGAAAAGGAGAGCGGATTCTTGCATGGGGGTTGATTTTCATTTTGACGATACCTTTATTTTCGTATCTCCTCAATGGTGGATTATACATCCGGGATAAGGTTTTGATTCCATTTTTGCCGCTTTTCTGTTACCTGATTGCGTATTATATCCAAAAACAGCAAAAAGAATTCCGACCATTCCGACATGGAATTCTACCGTATCTTCTGACGGCTGTTCTGATACTGATCGGAGATACAAGTTCCATGCCAAAATTCAGTCGAGTTCTTTTATTCCTTGATGCCATTTTTATGATGTTCTGTTATCTGCTTTTTTACAAAATCCACCGATTGCATACCCGGGGGTGCAAAAGATTCTTACAGTATACGGGAATTTTATGCCTTTTCATTCCGGCGCTTCTGTTTCTCAGCATCTATGATTATTTCTTTCAGACACAAGCGGGATATATGCTGGATGTAGATTTTTATCAAAAGATAACTACTCATGATACAAAACAAGCAATCGAATTTGTAGACTCGAACGATACTTTCTGCCGAATGGAACAACTTGGAACAAATCAGGAGGGATTTGCAAATCTGAACCGTATTCAAACTATCGGACAGCACAGCAGTTCTATATATTCTTCTGTATACAATGAAGCGTATCAGAAATTTCGTACAGAAACTTTTGAACTGGAAGAACCTTACCGGAATTTTCTGATGCAGCCAGCTTCCAGAAACCCAGTTTATCAACGGTTTATGGGAGTTAAATATCTGATCAGTCAAGAAGAAATTCCCGGATATGAAAAAATGGGGATCGTGGGAAACACAAAGATACTTCAAAACGATCGTGTATCGCCGATCGCATATGCAACGAATCGGTTATTGAATCAAAAAAACTATGAAACATTAGGCTTTCCATATAATCAGACAACCTTGTTGGATTACGCAGTGATAGAAGAGGGCGGAAAGCAGGAGAAACCGACTTCCGACAGTCTGAAAATCACACCGGGGACTCTGAAATTCCCAAAGTTAAGAAAAGATGGCAACGTTCTTATCCAAACGAAGGATGCCATAACGGCTGATCTACAGCAGCCCGAAACAGTCCGACTACATTTGACAGAATTATTTCCCGGCAAGAAGAACCAAGACCACCGGGAGGACATTTTATTTCTGCAGTTTCGGATTAAAAATCAGAATCCGTCTTCTGATGTATCCATTACCCTGGAAAAAGAACGGAACAAATTAAGTGCCAGATCCCACATTTATTATAACCACAATGAAACTTTTACTTATGCAGTTCCGCTCAGAAAAGGTCAGAAGGACATTGCGCTGACTCTTGGAACGGGAGATTATCAGCTTTCTGATCTGAAAATCTTTCTGGGATCCTGGGCATCGTTCAATACGGAAAATACACTGTATCAGTCTGAATTTCAAATAAATCGACAAACTTCCAGCGGAGATAAAATCAAAGGAACAGTCACGACAAAATCAGATGGTTATTTTATCACGACCATTCCTTATGATACTCATTTTGAAGTTCTGGTAGATGGCAGGAATATCTCCTGTGAAAAAGTCAATACCGCATTTCTTGGATTCCCTTTAAACAAAGGAAATCATCGGATTGAAATTTCCTACCATGCACCGGGTGCCAATGTCGGAAAACTCCTGTCCTTATTAGGGATTCTACTTTGTTTCCTGCATTTGACTTCCTGCTTTCAGCATACGAAACAGACGTCTCGCTGCATTTAGATACAATTCTTCCGCCTGTTCCAGCGCTGTATGCAGTTCCATGGGGGCATTGACTGTAGTCAGGATTGAGTCGATTCCTGACTCGTAGATTTTTTCTGCCCCCTGTCCCATGGAACCTACAAGCGCCACAACAGGAATCCCATATTTTTTGCTGCGCATTCCGACTCCGTGGAGAACTTTTCCAAAAGCAGACTGCCAGTCCGTCCGCCCCTCTCCGGTAACCACAAGAGAAACGCCCTGCAGACGACTGTCAAAATCAACCAGATCTAATACCGTCTCAATTCCGGATTTTAATGTTGCATTCAAAAATACGACCAGGGCTGCACCAAGTCCACCGGCTGCACCAGCACCTGGAATTTCATTGACATCTACCTGGAACACTTTCAAAAGAAGCTCCCGATAGTGAAGCATTCCGCTTTCTAATTCGTTTAAAAGTTCTGGACTTCCTCCTTTTTGAGGGCCAAATGTATAAGTTGCTCCATTTTCACCGCAAAGTGGATTGTTGACATCACACATAACGGTAAATTTTGTTTTTGAAACTCTTGGATCCAATTCAGAAAGATCGATTCTGGAAATCTTACCTAGATTTTCTCCACAACCTTCTAATTCCCTTCCATTTTCATCCAAAAAACGGACGCCTAGTGCACACATACATCCCATGCCGCCATCGTTTGTGGCAGATCCGCCAATTGCAATGGAAATATCTCGAAAACCATGGTTTAAAGCATCTCGGATCATTTCTCCGGTTCCGTATGTTGTTGTTTTTGCCGGATTTCTTTCTGCTTCTGAAAGTAGTGGAAGACCGGATGCGGCTGCCATTTCCATAATCGCCCGATTTTCATCCAACTTTCCATAGAAACAGTCCGTAGGTTTCCAGAGAGGCCCGCATACAGTCAGAGGAATCCTTTCGCCTTTCACTGCACACAGAACAGCGTCCGTCGTTCCTTCTCCACCATCTGCAGTTTCGACACTTGTGCAGATACAATCTGGAAACGATTCTTTAGCAGCTGTCGTAAGTAACTCTGCAATGCGTGCAGAAGATAACGTGCCTTTAAAAGAATCCGATGCAAATAAAAATTTCATAATAATCAGCCTCCCTTTTTATAGAGTATCTTTTTAGTGAAGGAAGAGTGAAAGTACAAAGATTTCAATCATGCCGGCAATTCCAAGTACCAATGTTGCCATGGTCTGTGTTTTGTATCCTTTTTCCGGAGTCATTGCGCCAAAATTTGTAACAACCCAGAAATAGGAATCGTTTGCATGAGAAACTGTCATAGCACCAGCGCCGATTGCCATCACTGCAAGTGTTGCCCGAATTGGAGAATCCAGTCCAAGTACAGGCAAGATTGGTGCTACAATTCCTGCGGTTGTAGTCAATGCAACAGTCGAAGATCCCTGTGCACTCTTTAAGATTGCTGCCAGAATGAACGGGAAGAAAATACCAATCGTCTCAAGCAACTCTGCATTTTGTGTAATGTACTCAATCATACTTGTAGAAGCAATAACTTTTCCAAGAACACCACCTGCTGCCGTTACAAACAGAATAGGACCTACTGTTTTTAATGTTTCGTTTGTCAAATTATAGAATTTGTCAATCCGCTGTGCTCCAACAAGCTGGATTACTCCAAAAATCGTACCAACGGCAAGTGCAATGATCGGCGTTCCTAAAAACTTCAGAATATCATTTGCAGCTCCGGACCAGCCTGCCATAGATGCAATAGAACTTGCAGCCATTAACAAAATCGGTACTAAAATCGGTGCAAGTGCAACAAATCCATTTGGAAGTTTTCCATATTCGGCAACCAACTCTTCATAAGATTTTTTTACATCATTGCAGTTTGCTTCGTCGTCTGCTTTTACTTTTTTACCGATGTATTTTGCAAAGAAATATCCAGCAATCAATGGAAGTACGGAACAAAGTGCACCGATTCCCATCACCATCAGTAGATTGTCCCCGATTCCAAGAGTTGATGCCGCAGCAATCGGTCCTGGTGTCGGCGGAATAAATACATGTGAGACATACAGGCCACAAGAAAGTGCAACTGACATTGCAACAGAGGATACACCTGTTCGGTTTACCAATGCTTTTCGGATTGGATTTAAGATAACAAATCCAGAATCACAAAATACAGGAATGGAAACAACCCATCCCATCAGCTCCATAGCCAATTCCGGGTGATTTTTTCCAACCAGATGAATGACCATATCTGCAAGCTTCAGTGCTGCACCTGTTTCTTCCAGAATACTTCCGATCAGTGCTCCAAGAATGATCACAATACCAATGCTGGTAAATGTACCGGAAAATCCAGCTCCAATCACGGTCGCTAACCCACTGGTAACGGTTCCGTCCGTTGCCGTCTGATCCACTAGCGGAATCCCTGCAACCAATCCCAGAATCAAAGAAACACCCATAATAGATAAGAACGGATGAATCTTAAATTTGGAAATAGCTACAATCATAACTACAATTGCAATAATAAAAGCGATGATGAGTGGTAATCCTGTCATAATAAATCCCCCTTTGTTTTTTGCTTTTATTTTATTGTATTCATTGTAGCAGAAGATTTTCTAAAAATTCAGAAGAAGCTGACCAAAACTTCTTTTATATTTTGTATCCCGCACACAAAACACACGTTCTATGGATTCAGATACAGATACAAACTGATCAGCATCCATGTATCTGACATCGAACGCTGGTGATCCACGCGCAAAATATCCCGGATTTTATTGTAACGGTAAGTAAATGTATTCTTATGCATAAAACACCGTTTTGCTGCATTCTGGATGTTAAAATTATTTCCAATCAGGCTGCCTACAATTTCAATATAATTTTTCTGAAATTCATCTGGCAGTTCCTTTGCAAACACATTAAATATCTGCTGCAGTTCCTGACGTGGAATACAAGACATCAGATATTCTCCGGTAAAATCATAAAAATAAAAGGCCTGATGCTCTCCCGAAGCATGTCTTTCCAACCATTTACAGTGCTGGTACGCATAATAATACTGCGAAAAACTGGTCTGAAATGTTCCTATATAAAACGTGCACACAATCCCTTCTTCACGCATCCATTTTAGTGTACTTTTCAAATAGTCTGCCAGTAAAAACTTATAATCAGAAAACAGGTGCTCCTCTTTCAATGTTTTGAAGATTAGAATATAACGATCTTCGATTTTGAAACTGATGTCTTGTGTCAGATGTGCCGGACTGTTTTTTATGGACGATAAAAAGGCATTCTGATGTAGAGGTGACTGCAGGTGACAAAGAATCGGAATCCGAACCAAATCCTCCCTGTAATTCAATTCAGATGCCAGTTTCTGAATATCCTGTGGAGCGCGATATTGCTTTTGTGTCAGCATTTCCATAAAACGGTCTTTTCTCGTTTGTCTTCGAAATGCCTGCATCTTTTGATTCTCATATTTGATCAGTGTTTCAATTGCCATTTTGATGATTAAGGCAATGGGACGAATTTCTTCCGGATTTCCCGTTACACCGACTACTCCCTCCCGCTTTCCTTCAATATCGATTACCATATTAATTCCACTTAACACACCTGGGTATTCATTGTCATTTTCCGTCACCATAATATCACTTGTTCCATGTACGATCTGCCATGCAACTTCATGAAACTTTCCGATTCTCTCGGGATTGCGGCTGGCAATGATTACTCCCTGCTCATTCATGATGTTAACATTATAGCTGGTATATTTGGTAACCTGTTCAATCAGTTTTTCCGCCAGTGAATTTTCTAACATTGTCTGTTCCTCCCTGCCTGTTCGTTTCAGATCATTTCTTAAATTGTAGCAAGATTTTGTAGGAACTTCCAGAAGAATACGCTAAAAATCTGGAAGTGATGCAGAACTTTCTGAAAAAGGATTCCATTGCAGGAGATACAATTGTACTTTGCACAGCTATTTCGCTTGCAGAATTAGAAAAATTAGTAAATTGTGAATGGCTATGCTCTGATGGAGTAATTAAAATAAAGGCAGTTGAATTAAGTGCTTATTCGTGCGTACCACCAATTCCGGATAGTTTTGAATGCTTGAAAATCGTGCGGGACTAATCTATAGATTCCAGTAAAATGGTAGGAGTCTTTATAGAAATGTATTAAATTTTATGTTACGAAGTAAAAATAACATATGTCTATAAATCAATTCAAAACAAGAAAATTTTACGCATTTTTATGTGATTTGATGCAAAAATTTTACACAAAAAAAGTATAATAAACAAATAGGTAATTGCAAAACAGGTTTTCAATCTTATTTTTGACAAAAAGAGAACAGAATAATTTTGTCAATGCTGATATGAGATTCTAATGGAGAAAAAATGCTATTTCGCAAACGCCTAATAAGCAAAATGTACGAGGAGGGGTTGCATTGGAATTAATACTTATTTTGTTTCCTGGGATTATAGCAATAATTACTTCTGCATTAATGTCGAAGAAATGGAAGAAGCACGAAAAAGTTGATAAAGGAATAGAGCTGTGTTATTGGAAATTAAGTTATAGAAGAAAACTTATTCGAACACTGTGGATGATTCCAATAGCCATTTTCATTGTTCTTTGTTTTTACATCACATTCTGGTCAACTATTTGGACATTTTTAGTTGCAGTTGCTTTTGCAATGATACTGCTGATCCAGGCTATGTATAATTATAAAAAGTGGAAAAAAGAAGAGCAGAATATGTATTAAATAAATTATAAGAGCCGTTTGCTGTGGATACATCCATTTTTGAATTTTGTAAATATCGATAAAATTTTTCCATCTACTTTTGATGGATGATTTCACAATTTTTTCACTGTAGTGATTTAGAAAAACTTTATGTATCTTAGAAAAATTGTATTCTTTAAGTTGATGAGGTATAATGATAGCAACAATTCTTTAGGTTAGAATCGATGATGGGGTAAACGAAAAAGCAGTTTTGACATTCCAGTGAACTGCCCCTTCGTTTACACCATTTTCGATTTGACCTCATTGAACAAAGTGAGCGTCCGGGTAGTCATTACCTATGGACTTTCAATCTTTTGTACTTACCTGTGATTATACAGGATTTTCTGTGCAGAAGCTACAGAAATCAAGTATTTTCAGATAAATAGGTACGACAACAAAACCTCAAGCTTTGAGGCTTTAGAAAATGTATGAAAGAATAAGCTTTTAACATCTTTGTGGTATTCGAAGCTGTGGTTTTCCAAGATGCCCACCACAGGATTTACACACACAAATATTTATTTCATAAAGCTGTTTTAATATTTCCGGCATCTCCTTACCTCGAAGCTTCGAGAGATACTTTTGGCATCCAAGGAGATTCCGGCATAAAGTCAGCTTCTTGTGTTTGCTACGGGAACAAAGAAGTCCGTAATGCCGAATCCTGACAAAACGTTTTGGCGGTACGTGCACCAGAAACCGTCGTATAAATTCAACACCGGAAAGAGTCAGTTCTTTCCATTGTCCTTTGTTCCGGTAATCCTTTACAGAAAAAGTAACGTTTTCATCGTCCATACAGATGATGCGGTGATTGCTGATGGCAATCCTATGGGTATACTTGCCGGCGGTATCACCACCGCTTTTGCTCTGCTCCTGTTGCCACTGATTTTTATTCCTAACGGGAATGAGCCGCTTGATATGGCTGGTGTATGGACTGGCGTTGTACTGTTGCTGATCCTTCTCGGATTTGGTCTTATACTGCTGTTCCGCCTACACAAAGAGCCAGAAGAAACACAACAACCAATTGTCATTGTACGGGAACAGAAAATGGTTGCCGTGCTTGGGATCATCCAGTGGGGTCTTTCCCTTGTTATGATGCTGACAGCCGTTATCGTAGCTGGAACACCGCCTTTTGATGCTGCCTTCACCTTTGTGATCACCTTGATTGGGTTACCATTCATGCTGCTGGGTGTGTGGATGCTACTGGCCAGACGCAATCGCACCTTGTTTGTGTTTCGGGATAACTCCATGTGGTACATCAGCAGTTGGGGCAGGAAACGGGAATTTGCGCCGGGGCAGGTGACCTCTGTGCGACTGACAGCCCACCGCTCCATTCATCTGCGGAACAAGGACGGAAAAAAGCTGGCTTCCATCGAGACCAATATGCGGGGGATTCCACGGTTTGCAGAGTGGCTTGAAAGCACCAATCTTGCTGTAACCCTGACCCCTAACATGGAAAAGCAGACCAAGCAAGCTGACCAGGAGGAAAGCACCGTCCAATGGCGTGAGGAGTACCGCACCCGCTGGCATGACCATATCAAGGGCATCCGGGTGGGAATGTGGATTGTTATCGTGTTCTTTGCGGCAGGTGTTCTTGTTCCCGTCCCACTGTATCTTTTGGGGGCAAAGTTCACCACTGTTATGAAAATTGGTGCTCTGGCTCCTATCCCATTTCTGATATTCTGTCTGTTGTTTGCTCCGGTGTTGCTCTTTAATGACCGCCCTCAGAATGCTACCCAAGAGTGGAATGCGATGCACATCAAAATGCCAGTCATACTGGTAATGCTGATTGGGCTTCTCTATATCTGTCAGGTTCATTTTTTATGGGACGGGTGGATTTTGCAAGAGGCAGACATAAACTGGAGCTGGCTGATCAGAGTCCTGACCATTGCCACGGTTCTGACTGTGCTGCTGATTCTCCGCACACCAAAACGAATGCGGTTAAATGCTGGCTTTTTTATGGGAGTCGTTGGACTTTTTATTGCGGTGGGACTGTATTACTGCGTCAACGCAGCGCTTATTGGTCCCGCTCTGCACTATCCTGCCATCATCGTAGATAGCCATGCCGATAACCCAGATGTGGATGACGATAATTACGAGCTGACCATTGTGATGAACAATGGAATAGAGACTGATCTTGTTGTCACGGAAAAAACATATAAAATGGCTATGAATGGGGAACCCTTGGAAATCTGTCACCGGGAAAGTCCATTTGGTGTAATCCTGCTGGACATCCATGTGCCTCAAACAGGAAAAGGAGAATAATGAGCAAAAATCTTGTGATGAGATTCTTTATTTGTGGTAATTAAAAGTACTAACGCATATTCAGAGAAAGCAGGACATCTGAAAAGGTCTCCTGCTTTTTTGCACCTAAAATTGAATATGGAACTCTAAGGCACTTGCTGTTTTCAGTTTGAAATCATGTATTGCTTTATTGACAAAATGTAATGAACTAGTTACAATATAAATGTAATCGGTTCGTTACATTTCGGAAAGGAGAGATGACTTTGATATGGAACAGGATTAAGGTGTTGAGGGCTGAAAGAGATTGGACACAAGCCGACTTAGCAGATAGGGTTGGCATTTCACGACAAGCAGTTATATCAATAGAAAAATATAAATATACGCCCTCTTTGGAATTAGCTTTCAAGATAGCAGAAACATTTGGTGTATCTATTGATGAAGTTTTTAAATATGGAGAGGAGAAGTAAAATGAACGAACAAACAATTATTTTGATTTTTCTTGTTATGGCATTAGGTATAACTCTTTGGCTATATATTCTAAAAGCTATAAAACAAGTGAACTATAAAGGTGATGAGCGTTGGAAGCTAATACAATTAAAAGCGAATAATTCTGCTAATGTTGCAAACGGGATTTTAATTTTGCTACTCGTTATTTTACCGATATTTGTTGACGAACAGGTAACATTTACATTGCAGCAAGTAACGACTTTTGGATTAATTTATTTAGGTATCAGAAATTTTATTGAATTAGCTGTAACCATTTATTTGGATAAACAATTATAAAAGTGTATCGAATAATTACCGAAAGAAAATGACAAATTAGAAGTTGTAAGTGAGATAAATATGGATTATGTTTTAAAGCATTTGTCAAATAATGATAATGAAATTGAAGATGTATATAAAGATGGGGCAGAATATATTATAAAAATCCGAATTTGGAATGGAACTGTATGTTATTTAAAAACTATTCAATGTAGATCAATAATATATAATGATGATTTAGTTAGTGAATTTGGGGATATTATCTTTGATAATGGTTCCTATAAATTTATGACATTTGATGACGAAGAAGTTATTTTGGAAATTATAGCTGATGAGATTTTAGAAGTTGATAGATAACTCTCGGCTTATAGAACGGAAAATTTGAATTTTAGAAGAGATAATAGTATGATTAAGAAACGATTGAAACGAGCATTAGGAGTTGCAATTCCGTTTGCTATCCTTGTAATCAGTATAGGTTATAACAGCTATGTTAAGATGCACACTTTTACCCTTTCAGGTGATGAGATAATGAAAAATGAACAGATACAGCCTATTAGGGGAAGTGTAAAAGTTACTGGTAATACTGATACCGATGTCGTATTTACAGATATTGAAAGTGGAGAAACTTATGTAATAGGTTACGTTACTTCTGGAGCAGGAGATACAATTAAACTAAAACGAGGAAAATGGTATAGGGTTGAAGGTGCTGGAGAACTTACGTTAAGACCTGTCAATGTTCGTATAGAGTAAAAAAAATTCCAGTTGACCAGTTGATTTCTCAACAGACAATGATATTTCAGATAGCACCTTGCTGCTCGGCTATAATGAAAAGGATTTGGCATCGCTAAATGCAGCTATTTTTTCTGGAAATATTACTGATGATGCAGAATTAGTTGTAAGTGGCCCCGAACGTATTTATGATGTTTACCATTGGAAACCTCAAATTGGGGATACTGTGACCTTTAATTTCAAAAATTACAGTGGTGAAACCATAACAAAAGCATTCAAAATTGGTGCAATCACTTCCAGCAATGATGGAATGGGTGGCTATATTTTCAGAATGCCGGAAAATATGCTCAAAGAACTTGCAGGTTATGACTGTACATACGCAATCGAAATACAAGCAGAAGCTGAATATCAGGAAATAATCGTGCAGGTTTTACATTAGCTTATGCGATTGCAGCCATCTTGTGGATATTTGCGGTCATCAATCAAATCAATCTTACTGTGACAAATCTTTTATCACAGAAACAGGAAATGGGAACACTAAAATCTATTGGTATGACGAATAAGCAGTTGGAGCAAGCATTTATGATGGAAAGTCTCTTTACTACTTTGATTGCACTGTTTATAACTGCTATTGTTGGAATACCGGGCGGATGTGCAATCGGTATATTTTTGAAAAATGCAGGTATGTCTACGGGATTTGTATTTCCGGTCATTGCTTTTAGTCTGTTTGCTGTTGCTATGTTTATGCTTGAAAGTTTGATGACAATACTGCTTATTCATTCATGGAAGAAGCAATCTGTTATTGAAATAATGCGAAATTGACGACAGAAAGCTTTTCATATCTCGGTCAAGTTCCACAATTACATTATTCTGCTGATACAGCCAGTCCGGAAATTCTTTCAATCTGGCTGTTCTTGTTTTACCGCTCTTTTCTTTGTAATGATTCTTTCTTAAAGTCAGTAAAGGCAGCCTGTATTTTTTCCAGCCGATCAACGGGAAAGCCTACGGTTTTCTTCGCTTTGTTGATCAGATAATTCTCCCAGAGAAATTCGCTTCCGCCTGCTCCAGCTCCGGCCGTTTCCAACGGTTGGAATGGAGGGCTTACTGCAGCAGAGAAAGCCCGTATAAGTTCCAATTTCTGTCCGTGTTACGCTCAAAGTTTATCAAAAAAGTTCCCAGCGGGCGTTCATATTACAAAGCACCTCTGCGTTTTTGCTTCCGTTCAGCAGGATCATGCCAAATGGCCTTTCCCGGTGACAAATTTCCAATGTTTCCCCATTTATAGCCATTTCATATGCTTTTTCTGCGACGAGTTCAGTCTCTTTCACGCAAAGCAATCCTAAAATAAGCATATTGTTACATCTTCTTCTGAACAGGCAAAATTTTCCTCCCATATAACGAAAGGCTCAGGGAAGAAAAAAAGGGTGAGATAGAAAAAAAGTAAAAAAACTGTTATACTACAATTCAGGATCAATCCAAAAAGTGATTTTAAGAATAGAGGTATAAAGAAAATGGTAAAACCAATTATGAAAGATATATTTTTCTTAGGACAAAAATCTGAGCCGGCAACAAAAGCCGATCTTCAAGTGGGAAGAGATTTAATGGATACGTTAGCTGCCAATCGAGAAAGATGCGTTGGGATGGCGGCGAATATGATCGGTGTAAAAAAACGTGTTATCATTGTAAATCTGGGATTTGTGGATGTGGTAATGTTTAATCCTATATTAGTGAGAAAAGATTCACCTTATAAAACAGAAGAGGGATGTTTATCTCTTCCAGGCATTCGTAAAACAACAAGATACCAAACGATAGAAGTTGAATATTTGGATATGAATTGGAAGAAACAGAATTTGAAACTTGATGGTTGGACCGCACAGATCTGTCAGCATGAATTGGATCATTTGGAAGGAATATTGATATAAGTAACATAAAATTTACAGGAGAGATGATTTATGGGATCAGAAAGAACAGATGAATTGTACAAACTTCTACTTATCAAAGGATATCCAAAAGAACTTTGTTCAGAAATAGCTTATAACATTTTGAATACCGATTATACAGCGACCAGGATGTTGGTGTACTTGTATCGCTATACGGAACCTAGAATGGAAGATGTGATAGATGAAATGATTGCAATCTTAAGTGATCGGGAAGAATTTAGAAAGAAAAAAGAAATGGAACGAACACAGGCGGCCATAAATGAGATTTATAGAAACGGTCTATGATATAAACCATAAAAAATAAAGCAAAGGGTACACTCTATTTAACGATGAGACTCTAAACCATTTATTTTGATTGACAGTATATTTTTACTATTTTATAATGAAAAAAATACAGTTTTCTCCTGTATTACAGAGTCATCCAAAGGAAAGGGGTCAAAGTGTTATATATCATTATACCAATTGCAGTACTGTTACTTATTTTCTTGTTTGCAGGTTATGTGAAAGCCCCACCAAACAAAGCGGCGATCATTACCGGGCTTTCAAAAAATCCAAGAGTCCTGCTTGGAAAATCTGGCTTCAAAGTACCGTTTTTTGAACGTGTTGACTGGCTGGAAGTCGGACAGATCAACATC
>Peterbilt_p2__coassemble_619_pt1 | contig 23948 bp, 16 predicted proteins | sample Peterbilt_p2__metabat2_high_PE_047 | metagenome-assembled genome bin Peterbilt_p2
CAATCCACCGATTTTATTAGCCATAAGTGTTACAAAAATGCTTGACCACAACACAAATTGTATCCGCAACTGTTATCTGATGGGTATGTAAAAAAGAAAGTACATGAGCGCATCAAAACAGAACGAAAAAGGATGCAATCTGGCAGGATTTATGTAAAAGGTATCCAAGGCTATATTTGTCCAGATTTATATGCTTTCTGTCAGTGGCTGTTTTGTGACGAAGAGAATCCAAAGGGATTGATACCAGAAAATCATGTTTATAGTAAACACTACAATGAGCAAGAGATATCAGAGGTGTGCTGTATCCGATATCCTCACTTGTCTGATTGTGAGCATGGAATCCGGTCATTGATTCGATCAGAGGAATGTAAGGAATGGTTTTCTGATGATGATATCGTCATAAGTACACATGATCTGCTGACAAAGACATTGCAAGCGGATGTGGATGGAGATCATATATTTGTTATTTCTGATCCTGCATTTTTAGATTGTCTGGGCGAACAGAAATCACCTTTGTATTATCAGATGGGATCTGCGCCAAAATCTCAGATTACAAGAACAGAAGAGTATCAATGTTTGGAGCGTAGTTTTGATAATGAGAATATAGGGAATGTGTCAAATGCGATCACAAAGATTTTGAATGAAGAAAATCCTGATATCAAATTAGTCAGAATTTTGTGTGCATATAACAACTATGTGATTGATTTTTCTAAAACACAATTATCTTTGAATTTAAAAGAATATGCATCAATTTACAGTCGGTATAAAGCGCAGGAAATGCTCCCACCGCGTTTTTTTAAGTACGCAAAAGATAAAAGGGAAGATCTGTGCTGTGAGTTCCATCCGTATCACAATGTAGATCGGATATCAGAATATATAAGAAAAAAGACAAGCAATGGAATTACCAAGATTTCATGTCTGGACGATATAAACGGTTTTAATCCTGAGACTCTAAAAGATAGAAGTATCACGGTCAAGAGGAATTCTAAAGAATATAAGAAGATGAGAACACTTCTGCCGAAACTGAAAATGAGAGTATCCTATTATCTAAAGGGGTTAATATCAGAATATAACCAGACATATAATGACAAGATACTTGCGAAAGAATTGATCTATATTTTTTGTCTAAAGCAATTTGATAAAATGATTCCGGATCGAAAAGTGGCAGCATCCTATTTGGCGGATATGGAATATTATCAGCCAGAATTTAGAGAAGATTGTAACAAGGATATCCTTTGGGGGTGTTACGGGAATATTTTAGTTCAAAATGTGGAACTGAACGTGAAACAAAACATAGAACTGCCTTTAAAACGGAAGGCATATCAGACAAGCCAAGAAAAGACAGAAGAGATTGCACAAAGAATTGAGCAGATCAAGAAGAAGCAGGAAGATTTAATGGAAGTACCGATTGCGAAAAGTGTTTATGATTCCATATTTAGTATGGAATGTAAAAAGAACTGTCCGAAAGATCGAGAGTTGTTGTATATTTTATATGTTTTGTATCAGAGATACGTCGCGAAAAGCGAGAAAGAAGCGGATTGTCTTTTGCTGGCAAGTGGCAAAAATATCAAAGGAATCAAAAGAGTAACCATTGATGAATGGATTGGCAGCAAGATTGCAGATAAAGGATTAAAGAGGTTGGAAAAGGCTGGATACATCAAACAAGAGAAGTTGAGAAAATATATTAAAATTTCTTTTTATTTACCAGATCCAGATAAGACTAAACTCTTCTATGCAAAGGAACAAAATCCATTGATTGATCTGTATCAATATAATGGTGAGCGCAGTGTCAAAATCTGTGAAGTGTGCGGAAGGAAATTTTTTGCAGAAAGAAATCGGAAAACGTGTAGTGATAAATGTAGTGAGTTGTTGCGTAAAAGAAATGGCAAAAGAGAACAGGTGTAACTTGCTGAGCTAGAAAAGTGGTGGATGTCAGTTATATTACGGATAGAACATATGGAGTTTTGAAAAAATTTATGGGTGCAGAATATCCTTATTTTAAAGGGGTTCTGTGCCTATTTTTTGAAAAGCGAGGATATCTATAGGGAGAAAAACATCATAATTTTATGATATATTTATCCAAGAAAAGAGAAGTAGGAGGACATAAAAATGGACATCAGAGAAGTGGTAAAAATGTATTTGTCTGTGAATGGAATTACAATCACGCATTTTTCTAAGTGCATTGGTAGGAATTATGCGGTTGTGAATAAATGGTTGAATGGGAATCCAGAAATTAGAATGAAGGAAGATACCATGAAAAGGATTTATGCGTTCCTGAGTGGAAAGTACTATCTGACAGTCGATGAAGCAATTGAGACAGGGGGTGATGAGAAAACGTGCAAGTAAATCTGACAGAAGATGAGATTTTATACCTGCGTAAAATCTTGCTGGAACAGAAATATAAAGAAGAACAAGTAAATAATCTTTATTTAATCAAATCAATTTTAGAATCTATTGGGCTGGATACAAAGCTATTCGGTTAATTCATATGTGACAATCTGTCACAGAACAATCCTATTTAATAAAATAATAAGGAGTAAGTATTGGAACAAAACAATTTTGATAAATATGTAATGTGTCTGGAACAAATGACACAAGAGAAAAAAGAGGTATGTGAAAAAACTGTTCAGGCAATTTATGATAAATGGACAGGTTATTTTGCAGGTAATGACTCTGGACAGCAGAGATTAGAGAACATAGAGGCGTTATTGGAACAAACAAGGATCCGTATTTTTGATGAAAATGATATGCCAAAAACAGGAGAGCAATTGCTTGAGGAAATGACAGATACATGGGACGAGATGACAACAATGGAACGCACTATATTAGGGATTGTCTTTGCTGGAACAGGGATAGGAGATGCAAAGAAGTTTCATTTGCTGATGAGAAATTATAAATTATTCAAACAGGAGGAAATGTTAAATGGTAAATGTAAATGAGTTAAAAATTGGGGAATTTTATAAATTCATCATAGAGGAAGTAGTGGACGAAGAGAAAAAAATAGTGGATGTCATGGAAATAGTAGGATATTATACAGGGCAAGTTATTATCGAGGATAAACAGATTTTGATTGTAAACATACCAAAAACAATAGTTGACAGTGTTGCATATTTAGATACAAGTAAAGTTGCTAAAGCATATCAATATTCCATATCTGGAGATAATGTCATGGAATACAAAATCAATGATAATAGATTGGAAAAGTTAGGATTTGGATGCAATGTAGATGTAAAAGAAATCCAGGGATATATTGTAGACTATTGGGAAAAGTTAGATGATGCGTCCAGATTATTTTTGTTAGATGAAGTACTATATGTGCAAAATACAAATGGCTTAAAAACATTAGTTAGTCACATGATGGACAGTCAAAAGGTTATTGATAAATTAGCGGAAGAAAATAGTACGTTGCGCCAGCAGTTACAAGAGCAGATGAAAGAGCATGGTAAATAGATATGGCAACATTCCATAGTTTTTCAGCGTTGGAACGGCAGTTGACCAAAGATGTCAGATCGGTTGCTGAATCTGCCAGAAATGAAATCGAAAAAGAATTACAGGATAATGTTATGGATTATTATAGTTCTGGTAGTCCCATTAAATATGAAAGAACAGGAACATTATTAGAATCTCCTAATACTACTCCTGTTTCTTGTGCCGGAAAACATTTTACATTTGAGTCTTACCTGAATGATAGTATTTCTTATCATACAGGGAAATATACGGGAGCAGAGGTGATAGATGCTACCGAAGACGGACATTCTGGCACCCTTGGTAAGCATGGATATTTTAAGAGAACGGAAGAAGCTGTTCCTGAAATTCTGGAAAAAGCATTGAGTCAATTATAAGGAGAATATATGTCAGATCATAGAATAAAAGTTGACGTAGAGTTAGATACGTCAAAAGCCAAAAAACAATTGGATGATTTAACAAAGCAGAAACAAAAAGTGGAAATTGATGTGGATGCATCAAAATTAAAAGAAGCATCTAAAGAAATTGAAGATATTGGAAAAAGAAAACAGCAGAAAATACAGTTGGACGTCAATACATCAGAACTGGATGAAGCTGTAAAAAAGATCAATCATCTGAAGCAAGGAAAGATACATATTAAAGCAAACGTAGATGGAACAAAGGCTGTAGATAATATGGCAAAGAGTTATGATACCGCCAAGAAAAGCGCGCAGGGCTTAGGAACATCTATAAAAGAATTAGCAAAGTTAGGGTTATCATTCCAGACGATTGAACAATCTGCAAGAGCAGCTGTAGAAGCAATTTCAGATATTGATAATGCTATTTTGGATTTACAGGTGGCCACAGGAGATAGCTATTCAGAAGTCAGAAATATGGTCAGTGGATACAATGACATGGCAAAATCTTTGGGAGCGATTACAACAGAGGTTACATCAGGTGCGGATACCTGGCTTAGAAGCGGAAAGTCGTTGGCAGAGACCAATATGCTGATTAAGGATACCATGGTGCTCAGTAAAAATGCCAAGATGTCTTCTGAGGATAGTTCTAAAGTGCTGACCGCAACTTTAAATGGATTCCAGTTGGCAGCAGATCAGGCAAGTCACGTAAATGATATTTTGTCAAGTATTGATTTGGAAAGTAGCTCGGATGCAGGTGGAATCGGTACAGCATTAACCAAAACAGCATCTATGGCACATAATGCCGGATTATCACTGGAAAAGACTGCTGCCTCAATTGCTACGATCAAAGAAGTGACGCAGGATTCCGATGAATCAATTGGTAATGCGCTGAAATCCATGTTGTCGCGCATGAATCAGATTAAAGCTGGTAAGTTTATTGATGCGGAGACGGGGGAAGCCTTAAATGATACGGAAAAGGTGTTAAAAGCAGTTGGCATCAATATGAGAGATGTAAATGGTCAATTTCTGGATGCAGAAACCATCATTGATGATGTTGGGAAGAAGTGGTTAATGTTTGATAGAAACACGCAAAAAGCGATTGCCACTGCGATGGGTGGAACCTATCAATATAATAAGTTGATTTCTTTATTTGATAACTATAATAAAGTACTCTCTTTGACAGAAACAGCACAGAATTCCAATGGAGTGGCATTGCAGAAATTCAATGATGCATACTTAAATTCTTTAGAAGCCAAGAAGAAAAGTCTGCAAGCTTCATTTGAATCCTTATCTGTGAATTTGATTAGCAAAGAATCTGTTTCTGGAATCTTGGAAGCATCGCAGTCAGTGATAGAGTTTCTGGATAACACTAATCTGTTAAAGACAGCATTGACAGGCTTGGCAGTTGGCGGTGCAATCAAAGGCTTCACAATGTTGACAACATCTATTACACAAGCAGCTATGAAAATGCAAAATTTTAGCAGTGCAATGAGTTTGTTAAAAACAGGGAATATCGGTACAGATGGTGTCAAACAGTTGACTACCTTGGTAGATGGATTATCTCAAAGTCAATTAAAGGCAGTGCTGTCTTCACAAAATTTAACCAATGCTCAAAGAATGCAAATTTTACAGAGTACTGGACTGAGCAAAGCACAAGCTGCTGCAAAATTATCTACTATGGGATTGGCTACGGCAGAAGGAGCAGCAACAGCAACAACGGTTACATTTAGCGGTGCTTTAAAAGGGCTTTGGGCAACGTTGATGACAAATCCAATTGTTTTAATCACTACTGCATTAACAGCAGGTATTTCTATCTGGAATGCATATCAGCAGTCTGTGGAAGAAACCATTCAAACTGCAAAGGATGCATCAAATGCATGGAAAGAATCTACATCCAGTCTGGATGAACAAATCTCCAAATATAAAGAATTAAAAGCAAAATTAGCTTCTGGTGATTTAAGCGAAGCAGAAGAATATAATGTAAAACAGCAAATCTTAGAAATTCAAAATCAGATTACGTCTCAATATCCAGAACAGGCAGCAGGGGTGGATTTGGTGAATGGAAATCTTCAGACACAGCTTGGTTTATTACAGCAGATTGCAGTTGAAAATGCAAAGTCTACATTGAATGAAAATAGAAAAGAATTTCATGATGTAGAAAAGGCAATGACGAAAAAGAGACATTATAGTCTTGGTGATACTGGTGTTACAAATGAAATAGAAGGTGTGGGGAAAGACATCTATGATATTGCAAAGGAATTCGAAAAACAGGGAATTGTATTGCAAGATACAGGAATGAACACTGGCATATTTACCATCTCATTTGATGGGGATGCGTCTAAAGCAGATCAGGTCATCAATGATTTTATGAACCGTGTATCCACGCTACAGTCAGAATATGAAGGACAAAACTTTGCTACTGAGCAGATTGAATCCGTTTTAAATTATTCTAGCAAAGCGTTAAGTTCGAATAAAGAGATTTTGGACGATTATCAGGAAAGTTATCAGACGTTTTTGCAGATGGATATGGTAGCAAATGAAAAGCTGTTTTCTGTAGACTACGATAAATCCAAGAAATCCTATGGTCAATTATATGAAGATTATGCGGATGCAGTAGAGAAATATAATGAAGCGTTATCCAGTGGGGATACCTCTAAAATTGAAGAAGCAAAGACATCATTTGAAGGAGTGCAAAAGGCAGTTGATTCCGTTGTTGGAAGTGATAATAAGTACACTTCAGTTTTTGAAGGTGTGACAGATCAACTGGCGAAAGCATCCATTGCAGCAAATGAATTTAAGAAAGTTTTGGGAAAAGACGGAACGGATGAAGTGCTTAAAGGCTTTGAATCTTCTGCAAAAACTTATGCAAATAACATCAAACGTCTTGGACTTAGTGATCTGGACTTCCAGATTGCATTAGACACAGAAGGTTCACAAAAAGGTGAAGTTGCTATCCAGGCATTGACACAGGCTGCTTTGGATATGGGGTTGATTGCCGGGACATCTTCGGAAGAAGTACAACCTTTGTTGGATGTACTGGTGGAATTAGGAGTTATTTCTACACAAACCGGAGACAATGTAGAAGAATCTGCAAAATCATTTGAAGAGTTAGCAAATTCCACACAGACAACGTTGAAGACGATTTCAGCAGTATCGGAAGCGTTGGAGGGACAGTCTACAGGAAAATCCATTGATGTGGAAACATTTAATTCAGAAGAATTAATAGAATATCAATCTGCATTAGAATATGTAAATGGTACAATGCGTTTAAATGAAGAACGGGTAGCAGAAATTACACAGGCAAAAGCAGAAGAAGCGGTTGCAACGAACAATGCAAACAAAGCACAGAAGCAATCAGAGTATTTGAAAAATGCCGGGGAAATTGAACAGCTAAGAGAAAAGCTGAAATCTTTAAATGAGGGAACAGATGCTTATACTCAAACAAAATCAGAATTGGATTCTTTAATGTCTGCAAATTCTGCAATTGCAGCAGAGTGTCAACAGTATGATTTGCTTACATCTGCAATCAAAGAGGCAACAGGTGCGTATCAAAACTGGCTGGATAAACAAGATACAACAGAATCTGGAGATATGTTTGATGCTTCTTTGGATGCAATGCAGGCGATTTCAGATGTAGCGGATCCGAATTCTGAAGATTATGGAAGAGTTGGAACAAAAAGATATGAGGCAGCAGTAGATTTCATTGTGCCAGAATCTATTAACCATGAAGATGAACAGGCTGTTCAAAATTATATGAATAGCATCGGTGAATATTTTAACTATGACGAAAATGGTCAGAGAGTTGGAATGGATGTTGCTCAATTTTGTAGCAATGCTGTTAATGCTGGTCTGATGAATGTAGAAACAGATGTCAACGGGAAAGAAATCTTTAATCTTGCCGATGGAATTAAGATGGAAGACTTTGAAGAAAAGTTGAATCTCTCAAAATCTATGGTACAGGCAATGTTTGGAGAAATGGAAGAGTTTGGCGGTAAGTTTGACTGGACAGATGAAGCAATACAGACAGTAGGGGATTTGGGTGTAAAAGCATATGAATCAGCAAATGCTCTGCAAAGTTTAAAAGAAAATGAAAATCTGGATATAAAAATGGATGTATCTGGAATTGAAGATATAGAAGGTAAGATTACAACATTGGATAGCACAATCGCTCAAATGAATGAAATAAAAGCACGTCCGGATGTTGATGCTTCTTCCATCGAAAATGCAAACAATATTATTCAGTATTGTATTGCACAGAAACAGCAGTTGACAAATCCTGTAGTTATGAACGTAGATACATCTCAGGTAGAAGGTGAAATGGCAACTGTTCTGGCAAAATTACAAGAATTTCAAACAGCAAAAAATGAGTTGGATATGCAGGCATCTGTTGGTGCTGATACGTCAGAGGCACAGGCGAAAGTAAATTCTCTGGCTTCTGAAATTCAGGCAATGCAGCCAACCATTCAAGCGAAAGTTAGTGGTAGTTTTGATGCATCATCCATAGAGAGTATTGTGGCTAGTATTGGTGCTGTTACACCAGAAATGTTAGTGAAGTGCGGAGTAAATGATACAGCGATTCAAAATTATACGCCGGAAAACAAAGATGCAACAGTGACTTATCATTTGAATTCTACGGCGGTTGATAATTATAATCCATCGAATTTGCAAAGAACTGTGACTTATAATGTCATAACGAATGGTTCTGCACCGAAGGTAAATGGAACTGCTCATGTAGATGGAACAGTAAATTTGAAAGCCAGAGCAGGTCATGCATTTTCTCAAGGTGACTGGGGAATTAAGAAAGATGAAGTGGCTTTGGTTGGAGAATTAGGAAATGAACTGATCGTATCCGGAAACAGATGGTGGACGGTTGGTGATAGAGGAGCTGAATTTGCCAATATTCCCAGAGGTTCAATTGTCTTTAACCATAAGCAAACGGAAGAAATCTTTAAAAATGGATATGTGACTTCTAATGGTGGGAGAGGGAAAGCCTATGCATCAGGGAATGCGTATGTAACAGGAAGTATAGGAGTTAATCATGCGAATAAAAATGCAGCAATTTCTTCTTCCGCTTCCAACAATATCAACTCCGCATCCAATAATCTTTCCAAAGCAGCATCAGATACATCCGAAGCCGCAGAGAAATTATCAGAAGCGGTATCAGGATATACAGACTGGGTAGATGTATTATTCAAACGCTTAGAATCACAGTATGATTTATTGATGAGCCAAATGGAACGTATTGCTCATCTTCCGCATAAACAAGAAAAGTTATATGAGGCAATGTCTAAGAATAGTGAACTAATGAGTAAGACTCAGCAAGCTATTGGGACTTACCAAAGTCACTTTGATTCTATTGTACAACAGAGCGGAATAAACCCTCTTATTGTCCATCAGATTCAGAACGGGTCTATGGATATCTCAAAATACGACCAGGATACTCAAAAAATAATCAGTGAGCTGCAGTCTTATTATGATAAGCTCGTAGATTGCAACAAACAGTACGATGACCTCTTAAATAAACAGAGTGAACTGGCGCAGACAGCATTGGATAATATTGAAGATTACATCGATATGATGACTGGAATTGAGTCCTCTGCTGTAGATTATCAGGAAGCATTACGTGAGTTAGCAGCTGCAAAAGGAGAATCTGCATATTCCGACAATATGTATGGCTCTCTGCAAGAATCTATTAAAAATCAACAGGACGTTGCAGGTAAATTACAGTCACAGATTAAATCATATCAAGATGAAATCAATAAACTCATGGCAAATGGGTATATGGCTGAATACTCAACGGAATGGTTTGAAGCTCAGGCTGCATTAAACGGATTCAGACAAGAAGCTGCTGAAGCTGAGAAAACACTGATTGAATTACAAGATCAGTTAAGAGAACTTGATTTACTGAAACTGCAACAGGTTATTGATGAGTTAGACAGAACTGCAAAACGACTGGAAAACAATTCTGACCTTACAGAATCAAAAGGTGAACAGGTATCTGAAAAAGATTTACAGGCACAGCTTGACAATGCAAATGCACAGATTCAGGCTAATTACGATAAGCGGAATGAACTATTAAAGGATCAGGCAAAATATGATGTCGGTTCTGACAAATATAATGAATATGCGGAAGAGATAGAAAAGCTCGATGACGCTATCTTTGATGCGATGGAGAATATCGAAGATCTCAAAAATAAAATCTGGGAAGTAAGATGGCAACCGTTCTTTGATGGACAGGAAGCATTAGGTGATCTGATTGACCAGACAGATGATTTAAGAGGACTTTTAAATAGTGATGCTTTTGTTGGGAAAAATGGTGGATTAACACTTGATGGTATTGCAAATTTGGCTTTGATTAGTCAGGGTATGAATGCTGCGAAACAGCAGATTAAGAATTACAACGAAGCATTAAAGAAACTTGACGAAGATTTAAAGAACGGGAATATCTCTACGGAGGAATTTGAAGAGCAGCAGAAAGATTTTCTCGATCAGATTTCAAGCTCTGTTAATATTGTAGAAGACTACAAAGATTCTATTGTTGACCTCTATACAAAGATGCTTGAGCAAGAGAATGAAGTTGCTCAAAAATCGATTGACAAGCAGAAGGAATTATTGGATATTAAAAAGAAAAATGCTGATTACAATAAGACTCTGCGTAAACAGGCTAGGGATGTAAATACATTGAAGGCTCAGATTGCTGCACTCGAAGGCACGAATAATGCGAGTGCACAGGCTGAATTAAAGAGGTTAAAAGCACAACTTAGAGATGCCGAAGAAGAAATGCAAGACACCCGTGATGACCATGAATATGATGTTCGCCAGAATGGTCTGGACGGTTTGAGTGAGGATCTCGATAAGCAGCTGGAGGAAACATTATATGATGTTACTCATAATGCCGAAAAGCAGGAACAAGTAATATCTCAAATGCTTGGAAATATTGTTGGAAACTACCAACAGGCTTATGACAAAATTCAGCAAATCATCAACAGTACAGGATTTGTACCGAATAAGGATTTATCCAATAATCTTGGAAATCTTGGTACAAGTAATGGAGCGCAGAACCAGGTAGACAACAGTATGACTACTGCTCCTAATTATAAACCGGATGATTGGACGGATGTGAATACCGGTCAGATTCAGAACGGAACAACACAGGATAAGAATGACCAGATTCAAGGCGATATCAGCAAGAATCCAGACTTATCCAATAGACCTGTTGCGGAAATTACATTAAGTCCGGGGACACTTTCTATACAGGAAGGTTCTACAGGCACAGTTTCGGCAACAATCAGACCAAATGATGCAAAAAATAAAAGCTTGCAGTGGGTGTCATCAAATCCAAATGTTGCTACAGTTGCAAATGGAACTGTTCATGCTGTCAAAGCAGGTAGCACTACCATTAGTGCAATTGCAACAGATGGTGGAGGAGCTACTTCAACAAATAGTTGTGCAGTAACTGTCACACCAAAACCAGAACCACCAAAACCAACTACACCACCACCGAGTAATAATGGTGGCGGAGACGGAGTACCAAATGTTGGAGACAAAGTAATATTCGCAAGTGGAGATTACTACTACTCTTCTGACGGTCAGTCCCCTGCTGGAAATGAAATGCGTGGTCAGGAAGTATATATTACCAGTGTTAATAATGCTAATTGGGCACAGAAGAAATATCATATTAGTAGAACACCTCGTTTCGGAGAGCGTGACCTTGGTTGGGTAAGTCTTGACCAGTTAAGAGGTTATGCATCTGGAACGAAGAAGATTGCAAATGCGGAAGAGGTTGCACGAGTTAATGAAGGGAATAAAAGAGAGTTACTTATTCGTTATGGAAGTGCTACAGGAAATGCAGCCGTATTCCATTATGGAGATTCTGTTGTAAAAGCGGATTTGGCAAATAATATTGTTGAACTTGCAAAGAATAAGGACGATATATTCCAGACGTTGAATCGGACAAACTCATATCAGCAGCCAACTACTATCAATTATGATGGACGACTGGTTGTACAAGGAGATATAGACAAAGATGTATTCCCAGGTGTAAAAGCAATGTGTGAAGAATCTTATAAATATACAACGAAGAAACTAACGCAAGAAGCCGGTCGTGCAGGAATTCATCGAACGTTTTAAAATTAAGTGGTGGGATTTATTGTCCTGCCGCTTGTGATTAAGAGAATATGAATATAGGAGAGACTTCTGTACAGTAGTAAGTGTGATACTGTTGCAGAAGTCTTTTTTTGATAGAAAAGAGGCATTAACGTGAATAAAACATATGTAACAAAAGAAATTATTTCAAGAGTGGTAGATAGGCTATATCAGCAAGGAGAAAGAATTGAGGTAGGTGGAAATCGACATACATATAAAAGAAAGTATCATTTGAAGTATAGCCAGATTATTGTGCGAAATGTTTTGAACGCATTTCTTGAAGAAATAGCAGTAGTATTGTCTGAGGGAGATGCTGTGAAAATTACAGGGTATTTTAGATTAGAACCCAAATTATATAAAGGATGGGAGCAGAAATTTAAACTTTGCGAGGAGAAACAAACCGTTCCGGATCAGTATAAACCGAAAGTGAAATTATATAAGAGATTAAAAGATGCATGTAAGTCATTGGTAAAAGAAAATAATAAGATGAACGAAGAGGAGCTGTGATATGGGAAGTTTGAAGATATTGGATACAAAAAAGGAAGGAATTGAACTGCTGAATCAGCTAGAAACTTTTGTGGAGATAGAATGGGCTCCACATTATTATATTTCTTCAGAAGGAAGACTGGCGAATAATTATAGAAAAAAGAAGTTTTATATGCATAAACAGACGCTGAATTCACATGGAAAAGTACATTGGAAGATATTTTATGAGGACAAGGCGAACGGAACAGTGATTCAAGAAGATGTAACGGCAGAAAAACTCGTGGCAAAAACTTTCTTAGAAACGGTTTGTGGAAAGTATAGAATTTATCATATAGACGGAGATTTATCTAACAGCAAGTATAATAATCTGATGTATGTAGATGACAAAGAATTTTATAAACTATCCGTGCAGCAGATGCATGTGAATGAGTTGGGGCGTGTGCAAGCATATGTTCCATTTTTAAATCAAAACAGAATGAAAGCAAGGCGGTTGTGGAATGATATGCAGACACGGTGTTATAATGCGAAATATCATAAACGCAGTCCGGAATATGAAGAGTGCAGCATCTGTCAAGAGTGGTTAGAAGATAAGGAAAAGTTCTTTCAGTGGGTAGAAGAAAATTATTATACGGTCGGAGATGAGCGCATGGATTTAGATAAAGATATTCTTGTAAAGGGGAATAAAGTATATAGTCCAGATACATGTGTATTTGTTCCGCACAGTATCAATACATTATTTCTGTCATGCAAAGGAAAGAGAGGAAAATATCCAATCGGCGTGTATTATGATTCTGATAAGAAAAAATATTGTGCGAATATGAATGTAAATAGTGAGTGCATTAAGCTTTCTGTAAAGAACACATCAGAAGAAGCGTTTGAAGAATACAAACGACATAAAGAAGCATTGATTATAGTGACAGCAGATAAATATAAAAAATATATTCCCAGCAAGGTTTACAATGCGATGCTCAACTGGAAAGTGGAAATTACAGACTAATTATGAAAGGTGAATTTCATTCGAACATTTGTTTCTAAAAAGTCTTGAAGTAAACTTTTAGTAATGATATACTGTATGTGAGTTATGAAAAATATTATTCACGTATAATGATAAACATGACATTTTGAGGCGAAAATAGCTGCATATATATCATAACTGAGAGTTTACTAAAAAGGGCAGAGAATTCGGGAATAGAGCCGAAAACAAGCGGATTTGTGATGTGGTAAATTCTTTTTTGCTCAACGGATGTTCAGGACGTGTACCACAACTGGGATGAGTAAGCACACCTTACATAGATTTTAAATAGTGATAATGAAACCATAATAAACATACATTAGAATAAAATCAGAAGTTGTTTATCAATGGTTTGGAGGGATCACTATGGTAAAAGAAAGAAGAAGTGCAAAACGGATTAAATATGATATGGTTCGTGTTTACTCCAAAATGGAGACTCATGTAGACGGAAAAGCAAAAAGTATTTTCAAAAGAAAGCCTTATGCTCTCGCAAAATAAGGATAAAGAACAGGTCTGTCGGTATCTGGAAATCCAACAGACCTGTTTCTTTATGCAAAAAAATTGAAATGCAGTATCAGATATGCTATACTGAACAATGGTATAAAAGGAAATACAACAAAAAGAGGAATGCCAATGAGTCAGAATAGCTTACAGAATGATTTGATTGTTTTGTATGAAAAAACCAGAGAAAAAGTACGGGGATTTCAGAAGAAAACATATCAGTCAGATATGGGAATTTTAAAAGAAGAAAATCAGACACTGCTGGAATGCGTGAAAGAAACGATTGAAAAATCTGAAAAATGTATGCAGGAAGTTGCGGGGTATGTTCCGGAATATGCATCGGATATGCTCTCTCAGATTGATTCCAAGCGAAAAAGAGAAGCGGCAGTTATTGATCACAACATGGCCATGGTAGCTTTTTTTGTTCCGCTGATGGGGGAAATTCAGAGTACGCAGACGAAGATATTTACGGAGACAATCGTGGAGATATGGAATCAGAAGGTGCCTGGCAGCAAAATCGGACACTCGGATGCTGCAAGTATTGAGAATGGGTTTAAAAAAGGAGTTTTCTGTTATATTACAACTGCTGTCTGTAAGAGTCTGAACAAGCCGGATGACTGCTATGAACTGAATCTTTTGAGAGAATACAGAGATCAGTACCTGATGAGGACAAAGGATGGAGAGATTCTTGTAAAAGAGTATTATAATATTGCTCCGACAATTGTAAAGAGGATTGACCGCAGCCCGGACGCATCAGAAATTTATGCGGATATCTGGGAAAAGTATTTAAAGCCGTGTGTACGCCTGATTGAAGCGGGCGAACAAGAAGAATGCAGAGAATTGTACACAAAGATGGTTCGTTCTCTGGAGAAGAAATATTTGTATTCAGTAGGAGGAGAGAAAAATGAGTAATTACAAAACAGAGACAAAATGTATACAATCCGGATATGAACCGGGTAATGGAGAGGCGAGAGTTCTTCCTATTTATCAGAGTACAACATTTCGATATACAAGCAGTGAACAGATGGGGCGTCTGTTTGACTTAGAGGAGTCCGGTTATTTTTATACCAGACTTCAGAATCCGACCAATGATGCGGTTGCTGCAAAAATCTGTGATCTGGAAGGCGGAGTGGCAGCAATGCTGACATCATCCGGACAGGCAGCTAATTTCTATGCGATTATGAATATCGTGGAAGCGGGAGATCATATTGTCTGTGCATCTGCTCTTTACGGAGGTACCTACAATCTGTATGCCCATACGATCAAAAAAATGGGTGTAGAAGCTACGTTTGTAGATCCTGAGTGTACGCAGGAAGAGCTGGATGCAGCATTTCAGGAAAATACAAAAGCAGTATTTGGAGAGACGATCGCCAATCCGGCCCTCGTTGTTCTGGATCTGGAAAAATTCGCAAATGCCGCACATGCACATGGGGTGCCGTTTATTGTGGATAATACATTTGCAACACCGATCAATTGCCGTCCGTTTGAATGGGGCGCGGATATTGTGACACATTCTACTACAAAATATATGGACGGACATGCCGCTTGCGTGGGCGGTGCGATCGTGGACAGCGGAAATTTTGACTGGGAAGTACACAAAGAAAAATTCCCGGGACTGACAACTCCGGATGAGACGTATCATGGAATTGTATATACAGAAAAATTTGGCAAAGGTGCGTATATTACAAAAGCAACTGCACAGCTGATGAGAGATCTTGGCTCTATCCAGTCACCGCAGAATGCATTTCTGTTAAACATCGGACTGGAGACACTGCATTTAAGAGTGCCGCGCCATTGTGAAAATGCAGTTAAGGTGGCAGAGTATCTGAAAAATCATGAAAAGGTGGCGTGGGTGCGCTGTCCATCACTTCCTGGAGACAAATATTATGATCTTGCGCAGAAATATATGCCAAACGGAACCTGTGGTGTCATCACATTCGGTCTCAAAGGCGGCAGAGACGCTGCAGTTGAGATGATGGATCGATTAAAAATGGTAGCGATCGTGACACATGTAGCAGATGCCAGAAGCTGTGTTCTTCATCCTGCCAGCCATACGCATCGTCAGATGAATGACAAAGAGCTGGTAGAAGCAGGCGTTCAGCCGGATCTGATTCGTTTCAGTGTGGGAATTGAAAATATAGAAGATATTATTGCGGATGTCGAGCAGGCACTTCGTTAATTCAAGATGGTATGGATGTATACAAGAGGCATCCATACCATTTTTGCGTGAAAAAGCATCATTTTCCGTATAAACAAGGGCGGTTGATCGAATACTAAAGTATCCGGCTGTCTAAGTACAGACCTGAAAATAGAGAAAAGAAGGTAGAAGATTATGGAAAATGAGGAGAAGCAAAAACAACGTCTGGATAAAAACGAAGAGATTAAGGAGACCGGCACCTTAAATCTGAATGGAAACGGGCACAAAGCGAACATACAGCTTCTGACGATCATTGGAGAGATTGAAGGGCATGAGGCTGTTTCCGGAAACACAAAAGCCACCAAGTATGAGCATTTGATTCCAAGACTGGCAGAGGTGGAGGATGACGATGAAGTGGATGGAGTTTTGATTTTACTCAATACACTGGGCGGTGATGTGGAGGCAGGGCTGGCGATCGCGGAAATGATCGCATCCTTAAGCAAACCAACGGTCTCTCTGGTTCTGGGAGGAAGCCACTCCATCGGCGGACCGCTTGCAGTTTCCGCAGATTATTCTTTTATTGTGCCGAGTGGAACAATGATCGTGCATCCGGTGAGATCCTCCGGGATGTTTATTGGAGTGATTCAGAGTTATCGTAATATGGAAAAGACGCAGGATCGGATTACCCGGTTTATCGCAGCTCATTCGCAGATTACCAAAGAACGTCTGGAAGAATTGATGCTGGATTCCACACAGTTGGTAAAAGATGTCGGGACTATGTTAGAAGGGGAAGATGCAGTCAGAGAAGGCATGATTGATGAGGTTGGAGGAATCAGCATGGCATTGAAAAAGCTGCGGGAAATGATCCGGCAGAAAAAATGTTAATGACACACTTTTCAATTGATGTTATACTAGATGTAGTATGTGTAATTATCAAGGGGGAAGTATTATGGCTGCAAAGTCAACAAGGAAAAAGAAAACTACAAGAAAAAAGTCATCCAAAAATCAGGCAAGTACATCCCTGAACAGTGAAATTTTGATTCTGGTCATGTTTGCGGTCTGTGTGCTGATGCTTTTAAGCAATTTTGGAGTCATAGGGATTGCAGGCAGTGCGATCTCTTCTGTACTCTTTGGTTTTTTCGGAGTGATGGCATATATTCTGCCGTTTCTCTTATTTGGCGTGGTTGCTTTTGGAATTTCGAATAAAGGCAATACACACGCCTACATAAAAATTGCAGCATGTGTGGCCTTATTGTTTGCAATCTGTGCATTTTTCCAGCTGGTGATGCATCCTTTTGATGCCAAAGAAAGTCTGTGGAGCTATTATCAGTATGCCAGTGATTACAGAAAAGCGGGCGGTTTTACAGGGGGCTGTCTGGTGAAGATTCTGTGTCCGTTTATTGGTGTGGTAGGCGCTTATGTGGTACTCGTTGTACTTATGGTAATCTGTGTGATTCTGATCACAGAACGTTCTCTGCTTGCACCTCTTGGAAAAGGAAGCAAAAAGGCGTATGCAGATATGAAGCGCCGGCAGGGAGAAGCATCTGCCCGGCGTGCGAAGAACAGAGAAGAAAAACGAAGACAGGCAGAAGAAGCAAAGACAGAACCGAATGATTCTTCCAGAAGAAGTGATCATAAAGTATCGGGTGTTTCTTTTGCAACAACGCTGCAGGCCCAGGAAAGTGAAGTGCCAAAGGAGACAACAGCGAAAAAGCGTAAAAAGAATTCTTCAGGAAAAGATCCGGATATGCGGGAACTGACTGTTTCACAGGAATCGGATTTTTCAGAGCCACTGCCGTCTCCATTTGAAGATTTTGTGATCAATCGTCCGGAAAGCACGGTGCAGGATGCGAGCGCAGTGGATACTCCATTATGGGAGAATGAACCAGAACCGCCAGAAGAGCGTAACATGCCGCAGGAGGATATTTCGGAAGAGTCAGTCCGTACAAGGAAGAAGACAAAGGTAAGTGCGGCAGCTGTGGAAGCAGAGACTGTTCAGGTAGAACAGAGTATCAAAGAGCAGGAGCAGCAGCCGAAGAAAGTGTACAAGATTCCGCCAATGAATCTTCTGACAAGAGGGAAAAAGGGCGGCGGAGACTCGGATGCCCAGCTGCGCGCCACGGCTCAGAAACTGGAGCAGACCCTGCAGAATTTCGGGGTTCGCGTTCATGTAACAAATGCAAGCTGCGGACCGTCTGTGACGCGGTATGAGCTGCAGCCGGAACAAGGTGTGAAGGTAAGTAAGATTGTAGGTCTGGCAGATGATATCAAATTAAATCTGGCAGCGGCAGATATCCGGATCGAGGCGCCGATTCCGGGAAAAGCAGCCGTTGGGATTGAGGTCCCGAACCAGGAGAATACGGCAGTGATGCTTAGGGATCTGTTAGAATCCGGAGAATTTAAAAATTCTACAGCGAATATTCCATTTGCCGTGGGAAAAGATATTTCAGGAAAGACGGTGATCGCAGATATCGCAAAAATGCCGCATTTACTTGTGGCAGGAGCGACAGGATCTGGAAAGTCGGTATGTATCAATACGCTGATCATGAGTATTTTATACCATGCAGATCCGGAAGAAGTAAAACTGATCATGGTGGATCCCAAAGTAGTGGAACTAAGCGTCTACAATGGAATTCCGCATTTGCTGATCCCGGTCGTGACGGATCCGAAAAAAGCAGCAGGCGCTCTGAACTGGGCAGTCGCTGAGATGATGAAGCGGTATCAGCTGTTTGCCCAGCAGAATGTCCGGGATCTGAAAGGATACAATGAAAAGATCGCGCAGATGACAGAAGAAGGAGTTCCGAAAAAATTGCCGAAGATTGTGATCATTGTAGATGAGCTGGCGGATCTGATGATGGTGGCGCCCGGGGAAGTAGAAGGCGCGATCTGCCGTCTGGCGCAGCTTGCCAGAGCGGCGGGACTGCATCTGATCATTGCAACACAGCGGCCTTCGGTGAATGTCATCACAGGTCTGATCAAGGCCAATATGCCGTCCAGAATCGCATTTTCTGTCTCATCAGGAGTGGATTCCAGGACGATCATTGATATGAATGGAGCAGAGAAACTGCTTGGAAAGGGAGATATGCTGTTTTATCCGACAGGATATCCAAAACCGGTCCGTGTGCAGGGATCCTTTGTTTCAGATAAAGAAGTGCAGAAGGTTGTGGACTATCTCATCGAACACAACGGAAATGCCTCCTACAGTGAAGAAGTGGAGGAGCACGTAAATTCCGATCTGCCGTCACCGGTTCCGGGGATACAGGGAGCAGGGGTGCAGGATAATGCAAATGAGCAGGATGCATATTTTGCAGATGCAGGACGGCTGATCATAGAAAAAGAAAAAGCATCCATTGGAATGCTCCAGAGGATGTTTAAAATCGGCTTCAACCGGGCAGCCCGGATTATGGATCAGCTTGCCAGTGCAGGAGTGGTCGGAGAAGAAGTCGGAACAAAACCAAGAAAAGTACTGATGACAAAAGAAGAATTTGAACAGTACATTCAGGAAAATTTATAATGCAGTGGAGGAAGAAATGATGAAAACAGATATTCAGATCGCACAGGAAGCAGAATTAATGCACATCAAAGACGTGGCAGCGTCTATCGGAATTTCAGAAGAGGAACTGGAGTTTTATGGAAAGCACAAAGCGAAGCTCTCCGATGAACTCTGGGAGAAAGTAAAAGACCGCAAGGATGGAAAACTGGTTCTTGTGACAGCCATCAATCCGACCCCGGCAGGAGAAGGGAAGACCACGATTACAGTAGGTCTGGGTGAGGCATTTGCAAAAATAAATAAAAAGGCAATCATCGCACTGCGTGAACCATCTCTTGGACCGTGTTTTGGAATCAAAGGCGGAGCAGCAGGAGGCGGGTATGCACAGGTTCTCCCAATGGAAGATTTGAATCTGCATTTCACGGGAGATTTCCACGCGATCACTTCTGCGAATAATCTGCTGGCTGCTATGTTGGATAATCACATTCAGCAGGGAAATGCATTGGGAATTGACCCGAGAAATATTGTCTGGAAACGCTGCGTGGACATGAACGACAGAGTTCTTCGCAACATCGTAGTAGGACTTGGAAACAAGATGGATGGAATGGTGAGAGAAGACCATTTTGTGATCACAGTCGCATCTGAGATCATGGCAATCCTCTGTCTTGCAGACGATCTTGCAGATCTGAAACGCCGCCTGGGACGAATCATCGTGGCATATACATTTGAAGGCAATCCGGTAACAGCAGACGATCTTCAGGCAACAGGCGCCATGACTGCATTGTTAAAGGATGCGATCAAACCGAATATGATCCAGACCCTGGAGCACACACCGGCACTGGTACACGGCGGACCTTTTGCTAATATCGCACACGGCTGCAACAGTGTCCGCGCGACAAAGCTGGCTTTAAAAATCAGCGATATTACAATTACAGAAGCCGGATTCGGAGCGGATCTTGGAGCTGAGAAATTTATGGATATTAAATGCCGTAAAGCGGGATTAAAACCGGACGCAGTGGTACTTGTAGCAACAGTGCGGGCACTGAAATACAATGGCGGAGTTGCAAAACAGGATCTGGGCGAAGAAAATCTGGAAGCACTGAAAAAAGGAATCGTGAATCTGGAAAAACACATTGAGAATATTCAGAAATACGGCGTTCCTGTTGTAGTAACACTGAATTCCTTTGTTACAGATACGGAAGCGGAAAATGAATTTATCCGCAGCTTTTGTGAAGAAAGAGACTGTGAATTCGCCCTTGCAAAGGTGTGGGAAAAAGGCGGAGAAGGCGGAATCGAACTGGCAGAAAAAGTGTTGGATACACTGGAGAATAAGGAAAGCAATTTCCATGTACTGTATGAGGATGAACTTTCTCTGACAGAAAAGATCGAGAAGATTTCAAAAGAGATTTACGGGGCAAACGGTGTTGTCTATGAGCCGGCTGCAAAGAAACAGCTTGCGAAGATCGAAGAGATGGGATTTGGGCATTTCCCGATCTGTATGGCAAAGAATCAGTATTCTCTGTCAGATGATGCGAAAAAACTGGGACGCCCGGAAAACTTTGACATCCATATCCGTGAAGTTTATGTCAGCGCAGGTGCCGGATTTGTCGTTGCTCTGACCGGTGCGGTGATGACAATGCCCGGACTTCCGAAAGTCCCTGCTGCAAATAACATCGATGTAACAGATGACGGAAAAATTACAGGACTGTTTTAAAGGAGTATTGAATGGCACAGATAATTGACGGAAAACGAATTGCAAAAGAAATCAAAGATAAATTGAAAGAAGAAGTATCCGTGCTGAAAGAAAGAGGCACCAAGATCTGTCTGGCAGTGATTCAGGTAGGGCAGGATGCGGCTTCTTCGGTATATGTAAACAACAAGAAAAAGGCGTGCGCCTATATCGGGATTGACTCCGTTTCGTATGAGTTAAAAGAGGCTACAACAGAAGCGGAACTGGTAGAATTGATCGAGAAACTGAATCGTACAGAGAAGGTACATGGAATCCTGGTACAGCTTCCGCTTCCGGCACACATTGATGAAGACCGGATCATACGTACGATTTCACCGGACAAGGATGTAGACGGATTTCATCCGGTGAGCGTAGGACGACTCTGGTTGGGTGAAAAGGGATTTGTATCCTGTACACCGGCAGGAATTATACAGCTTTTGAAATATTCAGGAATCGAAATTGCAGGAAAAGAATGCGTTGTAGTTGGGCGAAGTAATATCGTGGGAAAACCGATGGCAGCATTGCTTTTGCGTGAAAATGGAACGGTGACGGTTGCCCATTCTAAAACGGAAAACCTCAAAGAAGTGACACGCAGAGCAGATATTCTGATTGCAGCAGTCGGACAGCCGAAGATGATCACGGCGGAATACATAAAAGAGGGGGCGGTTGTAATCGATGTGGGAATACACAGAGATGCCCAGAACCATCTCTGCGGAGATGTGGATTTTGAGGATGTGTATTCCAGAGCATCTGCCATTACGCCGGTACCTGGCGGGGTAGGTCCGATGACAATCGCCATGCTGATGAACAATTGCGTGCAGGCCGCACGCGATTAGGAGGAACGAATATGAGATGTACGCATTGCAATGCGATTATTCCGGAAGGCTGGATGCGTTGTCCCAGATGTGGAAAAGAAGTTCAGATCGTCCCTGATTACAATCCTCTGGATGATGTTCTTACACAGGAAGTAAAAGGCTCGGTCGAAGATGTTACCAGGCAGCTTCATACAAAGGATGTTCGTGATTTTGGCAGAAGACAGGAAGTGTACCAGTCGAAAGCAACGCGTGTGCTCAGTCAGGAAGAGCTGGATGAAATACAGGCCAGACGAGAGCGTGCTGCGAGAAACAGATCTCGTGCAGAGGCGAAACGAAAACAGCAGGAACGAAAAAAGCAGCTGGTTCGCAGAAGACGGAAAGTGCTTTTGCTCCTGTTTCTGTTTCTGTTGATTTTTGGAGCGGCGTTCGGCTATTTTCTGTATCAGAATTCTTATGCGGGAAAAGTGGCAAAAGGGTATGATGCACTGCAGATGAAAGAATATCAGGCAGCAGAAAAATACTTCAAACATGCGATCGGAAAAAATGCTCAGAGGGCAGAGGCATATTCCGGTCTGGCAGAGACTTATATGGAACAGGATGAAGGGGATGAGGCAGAATCCGTATTTCTTTCCGCGATTGCGTCTTATCCGTCCAACGAAGAACTGTATCGGGCAGCAATCAGTTTTTATGAGGAGACAAAGCAGCTTGATAAGATTTCCGAGATTCTCGAGGACTGTGATGATGAGTCCGTGCTTTCCAGTTTGAAAGCATATGTTTCTGCGGAACCGGTCTTCAGTCTGGATGATGGAAAATATAGTGAAGTACAGGAAGTGACACTGTCCGCATCAGGGGAGACCATTTACTATACGACAGATGGAACGGATCCGACTTCGTCCAGTACAAAGTATACCGAGCCGATTCTTTTGAATGAGGAAGGAAAGACACAGATTAAGGCGATTGCCTATAACAAAAAGAAAATCCCAAGTCTGGTGGTCTCAAAAACTTATGAGATTGAATTTCCGGTAGCGGATGCACCGGTTGTAACGCCGTCCACGGGGCAGTACAGTACGGCGATGCAGATCAGTATTACCGTGCCGGAAGGATACACAGCTTATTACACGACAGATGGTTCCACGCCGACAACCGAATCTTCCTTGTATACCGGACCGATCGAGATGCCGGAAGGACAGACGCTGTTCAGTGCAGTTCTGGTGAGCAAGACCGGAAAAATGACACAGACAACAAAACGAAATTATATTTATCAGCCGCAGTAAAAGCGGCTGATTTTTTTAGATAAACACTTTGTAAAAATGCAAGTGGCTTTTTTTACAAAAATGAGAGATGTTTTTTGTGCAATATTTAACGAAAAAAATCAACACATTTGTTGTGTGAAAAGTTTGACAGTGGTATAATAATTTCAGTTGAGAACAACAGACTTTAATCAAAGGAGATGCAGTACAATGAGCAGATTTTGTTTACCAAGAGACATTTACCACGGAAAAGGATGTCTGGAAGAATTAAAGAACCTGAAAGGAAAAAAAGCAATCCTTGTAGTAGGCGGCGGTTCCATGAAACGTCAGGGATTTCTTGACAGAGCAGTAGAGTACCTGAAAGAAGCCGGAATGGAAGTACAGCTGTTTGAAGGCGTTGAGCCGGATCCGTCAGTAGAGACTGTTATGAAAGGCGCAGAGGCAATGCGCGCGTTTGAGCCGGACTGGATCGTTGCAATGGGCGGAGGTTCCCCGATCGATGCTGCAAAAGCAATGTGGG
>Peterbilt_p2__coassemble_1540_pt1 | contig 11648 bp, 9 predicted proteins | sample Peterbilt_p2__metabat2_high_PE_047 | metagenome-assembled genome bin Peterbilt_p2
AATTCTTCTCCAACCTTCGGATACTCCCGGTCAATATCCCGGATATTGGACAGCTTGTCCGCAAGAGCGATCATCTGCACCTCTCTCGGCGCTGTTTTCAAATGTCGGATTGTCGTACTTTTTCTCTCCACCCAGGTTTTGGACTTGTCCTCACTCTCCTGCCTGACCATCTCAAGCACACGCTCGCCGAACGCCTCTTTGATCTGCTCTTTTGTCACCTGCCTGCAGTCTTCAAGTGTATCGTGAAGCAAGGCTGCACTGATCATCTCCTCATCATCCGTCATCGTTGACACAATCTTCGCCACCTCCAACGGATGTACAATATACGGGCGCTTCGTTCCCTTTCGAAACTGTCCCTCATGTGCTTTTTCTGCAAAGCTTCGGGCTTCCTCTACCATATCCGTTCCTCCTACTATGTGCACACACCGGTTCTCTATCAAAATAATAGCACAAGGGCCTGTGAATCACAACCGCAACCCGCTTTCCCCATTCGGATTTTCTGGAAATATGGTATACAAACGTTTCTGCTTCCTGTATAATAACTACAGAATTGAGAGCTGAAGGAGCAGCACTTTACAGCTGTTCTCCTTCTGGAAATGGAGTATGTTATGAACCAGAAATATGTATTGATCACCGGTGCATCCCGCGGGATCGGCAGAGCCTGCGCACTTGCATTTGCCAGAAATCACTATCATGTATTCCTCAACTGCCGACATTCTCTGGATGCTCTGCAAGAAGTGGAACAGGAGATTCTTGCCGCGCAGGGATCCTGCACTCTCCTTCCCGGAAATGTCGGGGATCCCGATGAGGTACGAGAGATGTTCTCTGTCATTGAATCGCACTGTCCGGGACTGGATGTTCTGATCAACAATGCAGGAATTTCCTTTGTCGGCCTTTTGCAGGATATGAGTGATGCCCAGTGGTCCGAGATTTTAAATACCAATCTTTCTTCTGTATTTTACTGCTGCCGCAGCGCCATCGGTCACATGGTCTCTCAGAAAAGCGGAAAGATCATCAATATTTCCTCCATGTGGGGAACCGTCGGTGCCTCCTGCGAGGCTGCTTATTCTGCGACTAAGTCCGGTATGAACGGACTGACAAAGGCTCTTGCGAAAGAACTGGCACCAAGTAATGTACAAGTCAATGCCATTGCGTGCGGAGTGATCGACACTGCTATGAACGCACAGTTTTCGGAAGAAGAACGCGAAGCTTTAAGAGAAGAAATCCCCGCCGGACGCTTTGCCGACAGCGAGGAAGTGGCTGCGCTGGCGCTCACCCTTGCATCCGGTCATTCTTATCTGACCGGACAGATCATCGGCCTGGACGGCGGTTATATTTAATTTGGAAGTATGTCATAAAGGAGTTTTCATTATGTTAGATATCAACGAAATTCAAAAAATATCCATGGACTGTTCCATGACAGAATTTGTCGGGACAACCGTACTGGATACTATCGGACTTGTAATCCCGGGCGTCAATGACGCACTGCTTCAGCAGATGCAGATTGACAAGCCTTACAAAAGTCTGGGACTGTTAAGCTCCCGTACCGGTGCTGCCGGACAGATCAATGCGGCTGACGAAGCAGTCAAATCTACCAATACCGAGATCATTTCCATCGAACTTCCGAGGGATACCAAAGGATGGGGCGGTCACGGAAACTTTATCATTATCGGCGGCTACAGTGTCTCTGATGTGCGCCGCGCCGTAGAGATCGCACTGGAATACACCGAAAAATATGCCGGAGAACTCTATATCAGTGATGCCGGGCATCTGGAATTTACCTATTCCGCCAGCGCTTCCCAGGCGCTGAACATGGCGTTTGATGCCCCGATTGGAAAACCATTTGGATTCTTCTGCGGTTCTCCTGCGGCGATCGGTCTTGTCATGGCGGACCTTGCATTGAAATCCTCTCCGGTAGAGATCATCAAATACATGACTCCAAACCGGGGAACCAGTCATTCCAACGAGATCATTGCCGCCGTAACCGGCGATGCAAGCGCCGTAAAAAATGCAGTCCTTACCGCAAGAGAAGTAGGACTTCAGCTTCTGATCTCCATGGGAAGTTATCCGGAAGTACCCGGAATCCCTTATTTATAAAACACTATTTTCATAAAACGCAGCAGGCTTGCTATAGTTTGATTCTATAGCAAGCTATTTATTTTCAGTATTTTACAAAACACCTCTCCTCTTCTACAATAAATCCCATAGAATCACGAATTTACAGAACAGGAGAATTACTATGGAAAATTTTAACGCACCGTTTCGTTTTGATTATGTTGGAAGTTTTTTAAGACCTGCACACTTAAAACAGGCAAGAGCTGATTTTGAAGCCGGACAGATCACAAAGGCTGAGCTAGAATCCATTGAAAATGAAGCAATTACAGATCTGATCAAAAAGCAGAAGGCTGCCGGATACCCTGTCATCACAGACGGAGAATTCCGCAGAAGCTACTGGCATCTGGATTTTATGTGGGGACTTGAGGGAATCGAACACATTGAACTGGATCACGGCTATTTCTTCCACGGGGAAGAAACCACTCACGGCTCTGTCCGCGTGACAGGAAAAATCAGCGGAGAACAGCATCCTTTTGTGGAACATTTCAAATTTGTCAAACAGTTTGAGGATGAGCACACCATTGCAAGACAGACCATTCCCGCACCTGCCCAGCTTCTTGCAGAACTCTTCCGGGAAGACAATGGAACACAGACTCTGGCCGTATATCCAGATCTGGAAGAACTGATTCAGGACATTGCACAGGCATACCGGACTGTCATCCGGGATCTCTACGATGCAGGATGCAGAAATATCCAGTTTGATGACTGTACATGGGGAATGTTCTGCGACAAAAATTACTGGGAGGCAAGACAAAAAGATTCCGTCAGTCTGGAAGAAGAAGCTGAAAAATATCTGCGGCTGAATAACCTCGCTCTGGAAAATGCACCTGAAGATCTTGTGATCACAACCCATGTATGCCGCGGAAATTATCATTCCACCTGGGCATCCTCCGGCGGATATGAACCGATCGCACCGTTTCTTTTTGCCAATGAAAATGTATCTGCCTATTATCTGGAATTTGATGATGAACGCTCCGGAGGATTTGAACCACTCCGCTTTGTTTCCGATGATAAAAAAGTCGTACTTGGTCTTGTGACCAGCAAGTCACCGATTTTAGAAGAAAAAGAAGTGATAAAGAAAAGAATTGCAAAAGCTGCAAAATACATTCCTCTGAACCGGCTTTACTTAAGTCCGCAGTGTGGATTCGCATCCTGTGAGATTGGAAATAAACTGACAGAAGAAGAACAGTGGGCGAAGCTTGCACTGGTGAAAGAGATTGCCCAGGAAGTGTGGGGATAGGGAAAAGTTTTACACTTTTCCCCAGATTTCTTTCGGCACATATGCCTTCACTTCAATGCCATCCGGTACATATTCCTCTGACAGCAGCTGTCCCTGGGTGCGGATCAGCTGGATCTTTCCCGCTTCTGCAAAGGAATACAGCCTCTCGATATATACCTGATCTCTTCGCAGAATCTCAAGCAGCGCTTCTTTTAATTCTTCCAGGCCCTGCCCTGTCTTTGCGGAAACCGGGATTGAGTACTCTGCATGAAAATCCCGGAAATATCCCGGTGTTTCCAGTTTATCCTGTTTGTTGAATACGGTAATGACCGGTTTTCCCTCCGCACCGAGCTGACGCAATGTCTCATAGACTACATACATCTGTGTATCCTGATGGGGATTGGAAGCATCGACCACATGGATGATGATATCCGCATATTTTGCTTCTTCCAGTGTGCTCTTAAATGCCTCTACCAGATGATGCGGAAGTTTCCGGATAAATCCGACCGTATCACTGAGCAGGATTTCCTGTGTATCTGCCAGCCTCAGAGAGCGTGTCGTCGTATCCAGCGTGGAAAACAGCATTGCATCCTCTAAAACACCTGCTCCTGTGAGCGCATTTTCCAGGCTGCTCTTTCCTGCTGACGTATATCCCACCAGCGCCGCCACCTTCAGATTGGAGCGTTTTCTCTGCGTACGAAGCCTCTCTCTGTGTTCTTCTACTTCCCGAAGTTCTTTTTTAAGACGGCTGATCCGCTCCCTGATCAAACGGCGGTCCATCTCCAGTTTTTTCTCTCCCGGTCCTCTTGTTCCGATTCCGCCTCCCAGACGGGAAAGAGAATTTCGAAGTCCGACAAGTCTCGCCGCACGGTATTTTAACTGTGCCAGTTCCACCTGAATCTTACCTTCTCTGCTGACTGCCCTTCCTGCAAAAATATCCAGGATCAGAAGTGTCCGATCCACGATCTTACATTCCAGCTCTTCCTCCAGATGATTCAGCTGCACGGAAGTCAGTTCATCGTCACAGATGATTCCCGTAGCGTCCGTCTCCCACAAAAGTTCCTTCAGCTCCAGGATCTTTCCTTTCCCGATATACGTCACCGGATGTATTGCCTCTCGTTTCTGGATCAGACGGCCGGCCACCTCTGCACCAGCCGTGCGTGCCAGCTCTGCCAGCTCGTCTAAGGATTCTTCCTCCGGCTCCGCATCATTTTCCTGAACGCCTACTAAAATGACGCGTTCTTTCGCATCTTCCATTTCATATAACGCCATTGCTTTTCTCCTACTCTCTCTTGCCTTCCATCGTCTGTCGGATAATACTGCGCATCATATCTTCGTTTAACTGCCCCTGCACATATCCGAACAGATTGCCATCTTTGTCTACCATAAAAGTTGTCGGGTAAGCGCTGATCCCATACTCCATAAATACCTCTCCTGTCGTATCCATCAGCACCGGATAGGTGTATCCGTTTTCCTCAAGAAATGCTTCGATCTCCTCCTGGCTTCCTTCCTGTCCGAATCCCGGCGCGGCAATTCCCAGGATCACCAGATCACTGTCTTCTTCCTGCTGTGTTTCTTCATAAATCTTCTGAATCTCCGGCATCTCATTTCTGCACGGACCACACCAGGTTGCCCAGAAATTCAAAAAGATCGTCTTTCCCTTATAGTCTGCCAGACTGTGCTCCTTTCCATACTGATCCTGCAGCACAAAATCTGTGGCCGGGTACGTATCCTGCTTTTCTTCTTTTATTTCCTTTTTCGTTGTCTCTTTTGAGGAAGTCTGTGTTCCTGCTGTTCCCGATAAATATCCGGTGATCGCGTTCATCTTGCCTGTAAACATCAAAAGTCCCATAAAGATCATCAGGATTCCTCCGATCTTCACCGTATACTTGACAACATGATTGTACTTTTTGAAAAACCCGAGCACTTTTGCCGTGAACAATCCCACTGCAAGAAACGGCAGGATAAATCCAAGTGTATACACACCGATCAAAAGGAATCCTGTCAGCTTTGTTCCTGCACTTCCCGCCATCAAAAGCACACTCGCAAGAGCCGGTCCCACGCACGGCGTCCAGGCAAAGCTAAAGGTAAATCCGAACACAAGCGCCACGACCGGTGACATCTTCAACTTGTCGAGCTTTAACCAGAAACGGTGCTCTGTACCCAGAAGCTTTGATTTTCCAAAAATCCCAAGCTGGTACAAACCGAATAAAATCACCAGAATCCCGCCGATCCTCGATACCATTGCCTGATTCTTATTGAGAAAACTTCCGGCTGCCGACACACCAAGTCCCATCATAAAAAATGCGGAGCTGATTCCTATCACAAAACAAATCGTATTGACAAACAGCCGCCCCCGTTTTCCGTACAGTTCTCCCTGCCCTGCGCCTCCTGAGAGATATCCCAGATAAAGCGGCACAAGCGGAAGGACACACGGTGAAAAAAAACTTAAAAGCCCCTGTAAAAACACGGTCACTACAGGCACTCCCACATCCATTGAAAATCCCATTTATTCTCCCCTTTCTTCTTTGATCCGGATCACAAACGCCGGAATCGGAGGATGATTTTGGCGGTTATAATAAGTACTTACAATCACTAAAAATGTTCTGGAATCCAGTGTCTCAAGATAAGACAACAGTGCCTCTTTCTCTGCGAATCCACTGTCTCCTCCACTATAGATACAAAGGCTCATGATCCCGCCTTTTTTCAGCAGGCGAAGCCCTGCCTCAATTGCCTGAATGCTTGTATCAGCCTGTGTCGCGATCTGATGATCACCGCCCGGCAGATACCCGAAATTAAAGGTGATCGCTGATACGTTTTCCCGGACATAATTCTCCATATGCTCATGTCCATCCAGAATGACCTCGGCACGCTCTGTAAGTCCCGCCTCTTCCAGACGCTTTCTGGTGTGTTCTACTGCTGCTTTTTGAATATCGAATGCGTAGACCTTTCCGTCTGCCCCTGTCAGACGACAGAGAAATTCTGTATCATTTCCATTGCCGGCCGTTGCGTCCACACAGCAGTCTCCTTCTTTGATATGCTCCCTTATCATCCGATGACAATACTCGGTAATCTGATATCCCGGCATACGCTCTCCTTTCTCCTCCCCGGGAATAAAGGACGCTGACCGCAGAATCTTCTCCGCAGTCAGCGTATCCTCTTCTTCCCTTGTATTCTTTATCTGGTCTCCAGAAATTTTGCTTCTCTCTGGGCATCTGCATCGTCCGGATAGACCTGAATATACTCTGCGATCTTGGTTTTTGCATTCTCCCAGTCACCCAGCTTTTCATAACATACGATCTGATTGAACCGCATCTCCTGAAGCACTTCGCTGAAACTTTCTGCATCTTCCATGGACGTACCGCTGTTCTGAGACAGGCTGATTCCCTGATTAAACTGCTCCAGTGCATAATTGTAATCATTCAGCTTCATCCCGCAGATTCCGAGTAAATTATAAATGACCTGATTCTTTTCTCCGCCTGCTGAAATTGCTTTCTCAAATGCATCTTTTGCAGATTCATAGTCCTCCTGCTCATAATATGCCATTCCCAGACCGCGGTATGCCTGCGCCGTCTTCTTGCCTTCGTCCACCGCTTTCTGAAATGCGGTCACTGCTTCTTTATAATTTCCGTCTTCCAGATACCCTGTTCCGTCTTTGAGTGCATTGGTACATCCTGTCAAAAGACAGGCAGATACTGCCAATGCAAGCAATGTTGCTCTTTTCATGTTGTACACCCCTTATTCCGGATATTTCAGCACCCAGAATGAATTCAATAAGTTGATCATCATCACTGCCATATCCGCTAAAATTGCGTTTTTCATTGTTACATAGCCAAAGGATGCCAGCACCAGAAGAAGAACTTTCATCCCAATGGCAAAGATCAGATTCTGCTTCACCGCACGAATCGTTCCTCTGGAAATCCGGATCGCATTCACGATCCTGGAAAGATCATCCTCCATCAAAATGATATCCGCTGCCTCCAGAGCTGCATCCGAGCCCAGGCCCCCCATGGCAATCCCGATATCCGCATGTACAAGAACCGGCGCGTCATTGATTCCATCCCCTACAAACGCCAGCTTCTCATCCTCCATATGGCTTTCCATAAATTCTCTGACCTGCTCTACCTTTTCCTCCGGCATCAGGCCTGCATATACATAATCCAGCTTTAACTGCCGGGCCACATCTTCTGCCACCCGTTCATTATCTCCGGTGATCATCACCGCTTCGATCTGTTGTTTTTTCAGCCATTTCAGAAGTCTGCCGGCCTCTTTTCTTACCACATCCGTGATCAGGATATAGCCCGCATACTCTCCGTCCACAGCTACGTGAACTGCTGTTCCGATATCAGCCACCCGTTGATAAAAATACCCCTGCTGGTTCATAAACTTGGAATTTCCAATCTCCAGTTGTTTTCCGTCCACAACAGCCTCAAGACCAAATCCCGGAAATTCTCTGACTGCCCCGATCCTTGCTTTGTCGATCGGCCTGCCGTAAGCCTCCCTTAAAGATCCGGAGATTGGATGACTGGAGTATGCTTCCCCATATGCTGTCAGTTCCAGAAGTTCTTCCGGAGTCATCGACTTCGGACACACTTCTTTTACCCGGAATACTCCCTCTGTCAGAGTACCGGTCTTATCAAATACAAAAGTCTCTGCCTTTGACAATGCTTCCAGAAAATTGCTTCCCTTGATGAGGACACCCTGTCTGGAAGCTGCTCCGATCCCGCCTAAGAATGCCAGCGGCACGGATACCAGAAGTCCGCACGGACACGCTGCCACCAGCACGATCAGCCCCCGATAGATCCACGCCCCCTGCTGTGCCCCTTCAAACATCATCGGCGGAAGGATCATCACCAGGATTCCGAAAAGCGTTACAAGCGGTGTATAATACCGGGTAAATTTTTCTGCAAAATTCTCTGTCTGCGCCCGTCTGTTGTCCGCATTGGATATCATATCAATGATTCTGGATGCTGTCGAATCTGCAGACGCCTTCAATACCCGTGCTTCCAGCACACCACTTAAGTTGATACTTCCGCTGTAAATATGACTGCCGATCTTCACATGCCTCGGCTCCGATTCTCCTGTCAGCGCCTTGGTATCTAACGTACTGCTCCCCTGTGTCACGATCGCATCCACGGGGATCCTCTCCCCCGGCTTGATAATAATAACCTGCCGCGGATTCAGATCTTCCGGCGGTACCTGCATCTCCCCGCCGCTGATCTTTAAATTGGCATACTGCGGACGGATATCCATAAATTTCTCAATAGATTTTCTCGTCCTGCTCATGGAAATAAGTTCCAGCAGCTTTCCAATCTGGAAAAACAGCATCGCTCCCACTGCCTCCGAATAGCGATGAACTGCAAATGCACCTGCTGTGGCAAGCAAAATCAGCAGATTCTCGTCAAACAACTTTCTTTTCTTCAGATTGTTCCAGAGCAGCCTGACCGTCGCAAAAACCATGATCAGATACGGAAGCAGAAAAATCAGCAGACGCATCTCTCTTTCCAGCTCCGCATACGAGCTTCCCACGATCGCAACAATATACAAAACGGCAGCTGCCGCACATTCTATGGCTCTTCGCTTTACTTCTTTCTTCATATCTATTCCCTGATATGTTCCATCCCCTGATTCATGATCGTCTTAATATGACTGTCCGCCAGTGAATAAAACACCGTCTTCCCCTCTCTTCGATTGACTACCAGTTTCATCTGTTTCAACAGTCGGAGCTGATGAGAAATCGCCGACTGTGTCATATCCAGTGTCTGCGCCAGATCACACACACACATCTCGGAACAGGACAGCACACACAGAATCCGGATCCTGGTGGCATCCGCAAATACCTTAAAAAAATCTGCCAGCCCTCTGATCTCCTGCTCTTCCGGAATCTTTTCCTGTATCTGTCTGACTGTATCACTATGAGAATGTATCAGATCACAATGTTCCACTTCTAATTTTCTCATATTCTTTCTCCCTTCCGGTTCCCCCAAAACCTGTAATCCCGCTCTTGTTTTTGAGGCACCGATTGACTTTTATTATACGAAAAAAACAGGTGCGGGTCAACGTCTTATCTGTTTCTATAAGAAAACAGAGCGGCAGAGCCTTTCGACTGTGCCGCCCTGCGGTAATATCATTGATTTTGGATTTAGAGTTTCTTATACAGAATGCGGATTGCATTCAGAATACAGATCACCGCCACACCGGTATCCGCAAACACAGCCATCCACATATTGGCCAGACCAAGCAGACCAAATACCATGACCAGTGCTTTGATCACCAGAGCAAATGCAACATTTTGTTTTGCAATTCTTCCCGTTGCTCTTGCAATCTTCAAAGACTGCGGGATTGCTTCCATAGAAGAGGTCATAAATACCACGTCTGCAGCTTCAATCGCTGCATCCGCTCCGCTTCCCATCGCAGCTCCCACATCTGCGCCTGCCAGAACCGGCGCATCATTGATTCCGTCTCCGACAAACATCACACTTCCCTGTTTCTGTCGGATCTTCTGTAATTCTGTTACCTTATCCTGAGGCAGAAGCTTTGCATGCACTTCATCAATTCCAATCTTCTCTGCCACTGCCTGCGCATTCTCTTTTGCATCTCCGGTCAGCATGACTGTCCGGATATTCTGTTGCTTCATGGCTGCCACTGCCTGCGATGCATCCTCTTTGACAGTGTCTGAAATCACAAGATATCCTGCATAGACACCGTCTACTGCCAGTAATACTTCTGTTCCATACGCTTTCGGCTGATATGCAGACAGATCTACCTGATTCTGCTCCAAAAGCCTTCTGTTTCCACAAAGTACAGTTCCTTCTGAGAGTTCTGCTAAAATTCCATTTCCGGAAATTTCTTTTATCTGTTTTGCATGCTCAACAGAAAGTCTTCTCTCGTTTGCCGCTGCCATAATGCTGACTGCGATCGGATGAGAAGATGCTTCTTCACAGGATGCTGCTGCCTTTAGGAGCTCATCCTGACTGTATGATCCTGCCGGAACAATCTCCTGTACGACAAAATTTCCTTTTGTGATCGTTCCCGTCTTATCCATTACAACTGCTTTTACATTCTGAAGCGCCTCGATCGCAACTCCGCCCTTAAACAAGATTCCTTTTTTAGAACCCGCTCCGATTCCTGAGAAAAATGCCAGTGGAACACTCAACACAAGCGCACATGGACAGCTGATTACCAGGAAGGTAATGGCCGTGTAAATCCAGTAGTTCCAGTCCCCGGTCAGGATCGACGGGATAATTGCTGTTGCCACTGCCAGTGCTACCACGACCGGTGTGTATACTTTTGAAAACCTTGTAATAAAACGGTCGATCTTTGGCTTGCTGGCTGCTGCATTTTCTACCGAATTCAAAATCCTTGTAACCATAGAATCTTCCAGAACCTTCTCTGCACGCATTTTCAGCACACCGGAAAGATTCACACATCCGGAAGTCACACTGCTGCCCGGTACAACGGCAACCGGAACCGGTTCCCCTGTTACCGGTGAAGTATCCAGACGGCTCTCCCCCTCCAGTACAACACCTTCCAGTGGAATCCGGTCTCCTGCACGGACGAGAAGCACATCTCCAACTTTTGCCTCCTCTGCCGGAATCTCCCGTATCGTTCCATCCTGCTCTACAAGATTCACAACCTCAGGACGCAGATCAACTGCCTCCATAATCTGACTTCTGCTTCTTGCAACTGCGATATCTTCAAATAACTCCCCTACACGATAGAAGAGCATTACACCCACTGCTTCTTTGTAATCTCCGATTACGATCGCTGCAATTGTAGCAACTCCCATCAGGAAATTCTCATCAAATACACGACCCTTTCCGATATTCTTTGCCGCAGTGATAAGAACATCCTTTCCAAGGATCAGATATCCTATGATCAATGTGAAAAAGGAAATCCATCCATTCATCTCCTGTGTAAACAGACCCAGAACAAACAGAACAGCTCCGATTCCGATCTCCCACAGATCCTTTTTATTTTCTGAAAATCTGCCTTTTGCAGACTCCCTTTTTCCGGTTGATCCTCCGTCTCTTTTTCGCACAACCACTTCACTCTCAATGGATGCACAGATTTTCTGAAACTCCTCTAACAGCTCCGCATCCGTATTCGTCACAACCTGCAGTTGTTTTGTCGCGAAGGTAATTGCAGCAAACTCTACCTGCGGCAGTGCCTGAATCTTTTCTTCCATCTTAGACGCGCAATGTGCACATCCCAGGTTTTCCAGAATATACACCTGCTTCTCTGCATGATCAAAAGTATGATCTGCCTCTTTGTGCTCCTCATGATGATGCTCGTGTCCACAGCCGCATGCATC
>Peterbilt_p2__coassemble_1941_pt1 | contig 9877 bp, 6 predicted proteins | sample Peterbilt_p2__metabat2_high_PE_047 | metagenome-assembled genome bin Peterbilt_p2
GGACAGACAGATTTCAAAAGCTTCCGCTGATATGGTAACAGACTGATTCTCGGTGTAATCCTTCTGCAAAAATCCGCCCAATTGGCTCTTATCCTGAAGGCTTAACCCGGTCAATACCACTTTCCCGCCTATATGTCCGAGGCTCTCATATTTTCCTCTCATTTTTTGGAAGACTTTTTCATACACAGGGCGCTCACGAAAATACTGTAAACACTCCTGCATCAACTTCTCTTCTGCTTTCACGATTCCTCTCCTGTAAGCATTGCCTTTACTTTTCCATTCCAGATATAACGGATCACCGATACGAACTTTGCATTTTCCGGACGGATCAACTGATAAATTGCAAGCCCCGGAACTGTATCGTAATCGCCCCATAAAATCTGAGAATTGATCATAAAGTTGAATTCAAACTCGACCATCAGACGGAACATATCCCTGATATTGGTCTCATCAACACCGGCAAACGCTTCATCCAGTGAAATCAGCTTCGGCGCATCCGGACGTGCCCCCGCATATTTTGCCACCACTGCCGAAAAAAGCGGGACATACATTGCCATTGCTTTCTCACCGCCACTAAACGTAAAGAATACACGGTCTGTCAATTCTTTCTTTTTCTCTCCCGTTTTCTGGCATTCCAACTGAAATTCAAACCATTTTCGATAATCCAGAACTTCCCGCATTGTGGCATGGAACGATTGAACCGATCCCATATCCCCGGAAATTTTTCTCGCTTCTTCAATTTTGGAACGGAAATGCCTGGAAAGACTTTCTACCTCTTCCTCACGCATAATTTCCACGTCTTTTTGCAATAATTCTACCAATGCTCTTGTATCCAGCTGTTCTTCCTTTTCTGCCCTCTTATTTTTCCATCTGAGACTCAGCTTTAATCCACTTGATGTCTGCATGGATTCCATCAGTGTATTCATTTTTTCCACCCAGCGCTTGCTGGCCTGGATCTTTCCACGAATTTTCTTACTGATCGTATTTGCCAGAATATCTTCAAACAATTCTCTGTCCCGATCACTTAAAAGACGTTTTAATACTTCGGCATCCTCATTCATTTTTTCAATCAGTTCCTTAAATTTTACCGGCATTCCACGGTATTTTGCCAAAATATCAATTCGCTTCACCGTTACATCCAGAAAACTGCCCTCTCCATCCAGCTCTTCAAACAGGGACTGCAGTGTGATCTGGTAATCCAGCAGATATCCTCGGTTCTGATGATAGGCTTCCTGAAGACTTCCAAACAGATCGCTCTGCTTCTTGTTTCCAAAACTTCCTGCAAACCGGCTGCAGATCTTTTTCGCCTGATCTTCCAAATCCTCTGTAACAACAAATACTCGCTCTGCATACCCAAGCTGATATTCCTGTTCAAATACATTCTGATATTTTTCCTTTTTCTCAAGCAGTTCCTTTTGTCTGAGTTCATTTTCTCTTTCTTTTTCCTGCAGTACTTCCGTCTCTTTTCGAAGTGCCGCCTGATTCCTGACACAGGCCTCTCGCTCTCCCGGAAGTTTTCCAAGCCGTTCTACACAATGATCCAGTCGTTCTTTGATTTCTTCATAATCTGTCAGCTCCAGCTGCTTTTGAACGGACGCAAGAAATCCTTCCACTTCTCTGACTTTCAGACAGATCCGATTGAATTCGTAACGAATATCATCCAGATCAAGCTCCAGTTCTTCCAGATAGTCTCTCTGGCTCATGATATACCGGAGACTATTTTGATACTTGCCATGCGCAACCTGAAGCTGGGAAAGAATTTCTTTATATCTGTGCAATGCCAAAAGAGCCTGTGTAAACAAATCCAATCTTGGCGAAAGATAACATTTTCCACAGATCTCCCGTACCCGGATGCGTACCTCATCCAGTGCTTTTCTTTCTTTTTCTGCCAGTTCCTGATGCTCCCAAAGTCTTTTATTTTTTCGTTCTAACTTATATTCGCGATCAGAAAATTCTTTTGCCGCTGTCTTTAAATCTTCCTCTCCCGGGAATGACTTCCATTCTGCCTGCAATGTTTCTGTCCGCGCTCTGTTTTCTGCCAATTGTTTTTCTAAATCTTCAACACTGGCTCTGAGCTGTTCGCAGAGTCCGGTCAATTCTTCTATCTTTTCCTTCCGGTACTTTTCCCTTGCACGCACCCCGATAAAGCGCGCCTGATATTCCCCGGTGATCGTTCCTTCCAGAACGCCGATGCGGTAATTCCCATTGGCATCAATCCAGGAATCTCCGTGCTCTGCATGTGTATCACCAAATCCAATCGCAGAAAGAATATTGGAAATATTCTGATAAAACAAAATATCATTTTCCCCATTCTCCACTTCCAGCACTTCCTGCAGACTTTCCCTGACATGTGCCACATCGCTGAACAGATAACGATCGCATACTCCTTTGTCCAGAGCATAGACCTGTTCCCGATACTCCTTAGGAACAATCAGCGCATCCAGTATGCCCATCTCTAGCAATGCTTCTTCCAGATGATTTCTGCGCTCTTCCTCTAATATCTGGTCAAATTCTATGGTCTTATAAAACTGGAAATACGGAATTTTTTTCTCCTTTAGCAGCTCTCGGTTTGCCTTTACACAATCCGGCTGTTCTGGTTCAGGATCCTTTTGATTTTTCCACTCTTCCAACTCTGTTTCTGCCTGATACAGATTCTCCTGCTCTTCCTGCAGATTTCGCTCCAGTACCATTCTATTCTCAGAAAACTGTCGTTCCAGTTCATATAGCTTTGGCCTGGCCAGTTCCCGGATTTCTGAATAATCGCTTCCCATTTCATAGCTTTCTATTTTCCTTGAGATTTCCTGCATGGTCTCCGGAAGAAGGTGAAGCTCCTGATTTTGTTTTTCCCATAAATACATCTGCTCTGTCAATTCTGACTTTGTCTCATGCAGAAGGTTCTCATATTGCTGCATTTCCTTTTCTGCAAGATTTCTTTCCTCCCTGCAGACATCCAACTCCAGAAGACAGCGATCATATTTTTCCTGGCTGTTCTTTTCTTCCAAAAGAACCTCTTTTCCCTGTTCTACTTTCTTTGTATAGTCATTCAAAAGCTGGTGATGTGAAGAAAAACTCTGTTCTTTTTCCCGATCCTGTAAGATATCATTCTTCAAAAATGTAAACTCATCAAACGGAATTTCTTCCAGTTCTGTTTCCATCTCTTCCAGACAACTTTCAATCTCTTCCCAGATACGTTCTGTTTTTTCTGTTTCTGCTTTTATCTTTTCTTCTGTATCGATCTGTTTTTCTTTCTTTTCCTGTTCCTGTTTTTCTTTTGTCTGCTGCTCCTTTACTCTCTCCAGAAGCTCTGCTTTCAACTTACTCTCCTGCTCTTTTAACTGTGCCGCATCACTTTTATCCAGAGAAGTTTTTTCCTCTTTTAAAATTTCCTCTTCCTGTTTCAGAATTTCATAATGCTGTTCTTCCTTCCTGAGTTCTTCCATATGGAACGCCAGATCTTCCGTAATCTGTTTTCCATTTTTCATACAGTTCTCATATGCTTTCCCTGCATCTGAAAACAGCAGCGCCTTGTCATAAAGCACAATCTGATTATACTGATCGTATACCTTTTCAATCTGCCGCGCTGCGTGAATGCTTTCGCTTAATGTATCCAGATTTGTTTTCAGATTGTCCATGTTTTCGATTGCCTCGGACATCGGACGCAGATCATCTTCCGAAAGTGTCTGAAGCGAACTGCTTAAAATCTCATTAATCACGGTCGGCTTAAAGTCTTTGGAAAGCTTCGGTGTACGCAGCTGGATCAAAAGCTCCAGAAGCTCTTTGTATTCCTCTTGTGTCTCAAAACCAAAAAGGAGGCGGTTGACGCACTGAGCATACTCTCCCTGTGTTTCCATCACTTTGCCGCCCTCACCGATCCGGTATTTCAGTTCTCCCTTCGAGCAGGTAATCTTATTTTCCACATCTTTATACAGAAACAAATCTTTTCCCACACGCCTGCCGTCCGTCACACAGAAATACCAGGATTCCAGCTTTTTATTCTTTCTCGCACGAAGTCCGATCCCAAGTGTCAGATATTCTTCACTTTCCAGGCGTTTTAACTCCATGTAAAGATACCCTGTGCGCTCTTCTCTCTCATCTCCCTCCTCCAGAAGATAGTTTTCCATCTTTCTGGCGCGGGAACCAAATGGATCCAAACGCTCCGGACGCATGTTTCCGTCCAGCAGAAGCGGAATAAAGCTCTGCATTGTTACCGATTTGCCGGAACCATTCGCCCCTCGAAGCAGCATACGTCCATCCAGAAAATCAAATTCTTCCTCATCATAATACCAAAAATCGAGCAATCCAACTCTGTTTATCTGCCATTTACTATTCATCTCTTCCTCCGTTTTTCAAAAAATCTTCCGGATATTTTCCATAGATTTTTCCTGCTGCCGGTCTGATTTTCACATGATCTGCTCCAATTTCTATCAGCATCAGCTCTTCCATATATCTTTCCACTTCCCGATAAAACTCGGCAAACGTCATCTCCCGGTACGTCTTATTAAAACCTTCTCCGAATTTTTCCTTGCATTCTTCCACAATTGCACGAAAAACTTCCTTTGGAATACAAATCTGTTCGTCCAGTGGAACGGTAATCCTTCCCTCTGTTACTCTTTTCTGTATCAGTTGATTTGTCAAAAGAACAACATCAGAAAGTGTATTTCCTTCCGGAAAACACCTCCCCAGTCTGCACTCTTCTCCCAGCACGAGAAATGCACTGCTGCTGTGTACATGCAGTTCACAGTCAAATAATTCTGCCAGGTCCCCCTGTATCATATTTCTGTAATTTCTCAGATAGGCAAAATCCTCCTCTGATTCCGCATCCTTATACATTCCCATCGACATCAGAAGCTTTCGGTATACTCTCTGCCTGCGCACAATCCCTCTGTCTTCATTCACATCGATCCACTCTTCTTTTTCAAACTCCTTTGCAGATGTGTAACCCATGATGTCCTGCGTGAAGTTTTTCATAAAATACCGGGATGCTCCTGTATTTTCGTATAATACCTCACTGGTATCATCTTTCGCAAATCCTTCTTCACTTCCATCATCCACATTCAGAATTCCGACGGCTACGCAGTATTTCATAACCTTGATCATATGACGTCTGTACCGGTAAACTGTCCAGTCGATCTGCTCCTCCTGATACTGGCTCTGTACGTATTCTGTCAATTCTGACAATACAAATTGCTCTTCTGCCTCTTTATCCTCCAGAAACATGAGCACAAGACAGAAAAACACATACTCAATCGGCTCTTTAAATTCTAAAATGCCCATCCAGTTTTCCGGAACTGCAGGCATCTTTTCTACCTTGATCATATACGGATTCACGATCACCTGATACCCGAGCTTCTCCATCAGGAATTTCTTCTCTTCTCCCGATGAAAGCTCTTCTTTCACCTGATAATAAAGCTCCCTCTCTCTGGATTTTAAGATCCACCGGCGGTTTAATAATAATTCCAACGTTCTCATTTTGATTCCCCATCTTCAAACACAATTGTATAAGCAGGCATCTGAAAGGTTCCATCTGTACATTTTAACATACAATACTCTTTCACATCTGCCTGTTCAATATAATACATCTGCCCGTCTTCTGTTTTTGCACAGTGATTCTTCCTTTCCAGAGCCTTTGAAAGCCACAGAAGAAACATATCCCGTACAGACGGTTCGATCACCGGAAGACTTGCAAACTCAAGCCGTCCGTTGTGTATATAGCTCCCAAGCAGTTTCCTCTCCTCTTCCAGCCTCCTGATCATCAGCAGCCGCATCTCTTCCTTCTCTTTTGACCGGTCAACGATACTGCTTCTTCTGGCTTTTTGTTTGTAGGTGCGCACTCTGGGAGTGACTGTCACGGCATATGCTTCTTCCTCATATACACCACTGTTAATGCTGTCTGTCTCTCTGCTCAATTCTCCTTTGAGATGGAGTGGCTTCTCGATCCCGAATACGACCGCTGACAGTCGATGTGCCTCGTTGATATCCCTGCACTTTCCAAATATGTCCGCCAGCTTTTTATATTCCTCCCGCCGATTTGAGCCCTGATTGCTCATCTCACTGATTCGTGTGGCATATCTGGTAATCTTCCGGATGATTTCGTTTGTTGTATCAAACACTTTTCCCGCTTCCGATTCCATCCCGTCTTTTCCTGAAAACCACTCGGAAATACTTTCCCAACGCCCCTTCATTTTGTCATAAATCATCTGCTCATCAATCTCTGTATCCATTCTCGGAATCGAGAGCTCATACTCTGTCACTTTCTGCAAAATCTGATTCACGACCTCCCGGTCAACACTTCGGAGCTGCTGCTCGATCGCAGTCACATTTACCTGGAGGCTCTTTACAAACGAGCGAAGGTACTCGATCAGCCGGTCTTTAAACACAAGAAACTCTTTTGTTTTCATCATCTCTTCTGCTTTTACACTGTTTAATTCCCTCATATAGTCCTGGTAATTCTGATTCAACCGAATAAAATCACTGTTCAGATCATTCCACCATCCATACCGCTTTTCCGCTTCTGCCTGTGACATCTCCCCCAGCCTTCCAAGGCTGATCCGAAGCCGCTCCAATAAAGTAGGCTCCAGCGAAGAGCCTTCGATCAACAGATTTTCAATCCGAATCACCATTCGCTCGACTTCAACTGCTGTCTCAGAAAGCTGATAGCGAAACTTCTTGTTTTTAAATTCCTCAATCGTTGTCACTTTCCGGGTATCCTGAATTGTAAGCAGATTTCCCCAGGATACAAGCGCCGCCAGGTCCTGCTGACACTGTTCCATCGTATATTCCTGAAAATAAGGATCTTCTTTTAACTCCTCAAAGACGTCCTCCTGATACATCCAATATTTTAATTTTTCATACTTCAAATAAAAAAGCCGAATGATGGGACGATATCTGTCTGTATTCTCTACATTCAGATATCTTGCCTCCAACATTGGCTTTCTCATTTTTTCTTGAATTTTCATGTCATCAATTCCTCTTGTATTTTTATTCTTCATCGACTTCTGCTGTTGTTATTTCTGTGTTCAGAATAGCATATCGAGATTGAATCTACAAGGGATTGGATATATGTTTTTGATTTTTTATTGAGGTGAGTGGTGTGAACAGTAACGAGAGCAGTGTATCTGCACAGCAGGGGCAAGTAAGTTTTGTATTATTATTTTTGCGATTCTTCCTAATGACAGCTGTTACTTCCGCATCCCTGCTCACCACATGTATGTCCTTCCCCGTGGCTGTGCTCATGGTGAGAACACTTCACATCCGGATTATAATCCAGTGTTTCATTAATAAATGCTTCCACTGCCTTATCCGCATCTCCCAAAACTCCTCCGAAAAGCTTAATGCCTGCTGCCGCTAAAGCCGTCTGTGCGCCGCCTCCGATTCCGCCACAAATCAAAACATCTGCATTTAATGCATTAAGCACTCCCGCCAATGCGCCATGTCCGCTTCCGTTCGTATCTACTACCTCTGAACGTACTACTTTTCCTTCCTCTACATCATAAATCTTAAATGTTTCTGTGTGCCCAAAGTGCTGGAAAATCTGTCCATTTTCATATGTTACTGCTATTCTCATTATACCCTCTCCTTTTTCCACTGCATATTTTTGGTAAATCTCCTGTTTGTAACATCCTCCAAAGCTGCAGCTGCTACTCTGACCGTCGCAGATTCTGAAATCCCCGCCCTCGATTCTAAGCGGATGTCCATCAATGAGCGCATCTGCTATTTTTTTCCTGGCAAGCTCGTAAATCCGTTGAACTGTTGTTCTTGCAATCTGCATAGATACTGCACACTGCTCCTGACTATAACCTTTCTTGTCCAAAAGACGAATTGTCTCGTACTCATCTACCGTCAGAACAATGGGTGTTTTTTTCTCAGTATCATCTGCCGGAAAAAATTCTAAAACATTGGGGAAATGGCAGACTTTTCTGCATTTTACTGGTCTCGGCATAAACTGCTCCTTTCTCGCTTTTCTTATATACTAACTCTATAAAAGGCATATGTCAATAATGTTTTTGACATATGCCCATATATATTAGCTAATGGGTTACTGTTCACACCGGATGTTAAATATAGGTTCTGAACCGTCATGCTTGCATGTAAGGGAAAGAATCTATAGCAATCCAAAATAATACGGCACACACTTGACAAAGGGTTTATGATAAAGTCAAGAGGTGATTATTATGTTACATAATGAAGCACGTAAATTACTTATCGAGGCTTGGAACAAAACTCACAATGCAAAGGAAATTGCGGAATGTTTTTCCGTCAACACCAGCACTGTTTACCGGCCGGAAAAAAGGATGCGGGAAACTGGTTCCGTGGAAACAAGAACTTCCCAGCGTGGGCGTAAACCGGTCTTGAGTCAAAATGATATCCAAAATATTAATCAGTTAATCCAACAGCAACCGGATATTACCATTCATGAAATCACAGAAAAGCTGGATCTTCATGTCAGTGATGAAACCGTACGCAAAGCGGTCTTGAAGCTCGGGTATGTCTATAAAAAGAAATCCCTGCATACTTCGGAACAGGAGCGTCCCCAATGTCCGGGAGAAACGGAAAAACTGGGGAGAACATATACAGGAGAACGACGCAGAACATCTGGTGTTCCTCGATGAAAGCGGTGTCAACACAAATATGACAAGGCATTATGCCCGCTCTCCAAAGAATGAACGTGGTCGAAACTGAAAACATATTTGAGGAAAGAAAAAGTCCGAATTGCATCAGAACTTCCGTCGGCAATCGAACGGGCATTTTCTACCGTTAGGGCTTCAGATTGTTTAGGGTAGTTTCGTTCGTGTGATTATATGCGGTAATTTATTGGATTGCTATAAATTGTATTTTTTCATCTATTTTATCCATTCATTCACTTTTTTGTCCTCAAAATGTACTCCTTCATTTGCTTAAAAACACAATGAATACATTTGAATACCCTATTCCCTTTTAGAGCATACTGTTGCGGTCACACTATCCAACTGTTATAATAATGTGGGTGCTACCATATAACGGTAGGCGGTTAGTCCTTCAACAGAGGGGCTGTCTGATACCTTCTGCACCAAGGGTAACCAGATCCTCCGGAAATGGTGCAACCTTAAGCACTTCCAAACAAAATGCCCCATCTATTTTTCCGAATGCGTCCTTAGACTCCGGAAAATAGATTTTCATTTCTCTGTGCAGACGGTTAAGATCTCTTATCCGATCCTCGTTTATCTGGTCTCGGAGCATCGACAGCCATCTGATATCAGCATAAAGCTTTTCCGGTAGATACGGCATTCCAAAATTTCCATCTTTTACAAGATTTGCTATCAGTTTTGGGTCTTTTCTGTCATCCTTAAGCTGACTGTTATCTTCAACCTCTTTTGTCTGCTTTGCTGCATAAGGATTCACCTGTACTACGCTGATTCCATTTCCAATCAACCATGTAGCAAGACAGAACCAATAGTGCCCGGTTGGCTCTAATCCTAAAATAATCTGTTCTTTATCATTGGATATATGCATATAAAGACGGAACTGGCATTATAGCAATAGCTAGAATCAAAGCCCCTGCCGAATTACAAGATGCCCTTAATTATCCTTGTGATTTTTCTTCTCATTGCCGTACTCCTCAAATTGGCGACATTATTATCTGGAAAAATGAGCACGGGAATTATGCTGGGACAAAAATTATTAGTATCAAAGATGATACTCGTGGTGCAGATCATGATGAACTTACATGTGAATATATCATCTACAATTGATTCTATTTTTATAAATTAGAGCTAAAGTAGAGCCAACAGGCATAAGGAAACCTCGGAAACCCTTGTAAAATGGGCATCCGAGGTTTTCTGTCCGTTATTCAAACTCTACAAAGACTAACGCTTTTTGTTTAGGAATTATTCTCTGTAAT